>OLPF01000713.1_pt1 | contig 32199 bp, 27 predicted proteins | sample 1673121 | NCBI WGS metagenome assembly OLPF01 (sample SAMEA3136756, study PRJEB25190) | human gut metagenome
TTGGTCGAAACGTTAAGACCAGTGGACAGCCACTCGGGAACCATGTTGACGATGGCCTGAACCAGGTCGGTGCCAACAAAGACGGCGAGGAAGATCGGCAGGAAGTACATGATGGCGTACAAACCGGAGCCGGCCCAGATGTGCATACGGTAGGCGGTCTTGAACTTTCCGTTATCGATCGCGTTATCTGCCACATGGGTGAGGACGGCGATGATGGAACGGAACACGATGCCGAGGAGCTGACCCAGGACGGCGACCGGGATGGCGATCGTCATGGCGGTCTCGGCGGAAGCGTCGGTCAGGCACGCAAAGGCAGCGGCCACGATGCCGCCCAGGACCATATCGGGCGGAACGGCGGCGCCGACCTGCACCAGGCCCATGGACACGAGCTCGACGGCGGCACCGACGGCAAGGCCGGTGGGCACATCGCCCAGCAGCAGACCGACGAGCGTAGCGCCAACGAGGGGCTGCTCAAAGTTAAGACGACCGAGCAGGCGGGAGTCCCACATGCAGAACACGCCGACGAGGCCGACGAGCACCGCACTGATGAACGTATTCATACCCTTCTCCTTTCAGTCAGGCAAAAGCCTGGTTGATTACAGCTTGGCGTCGATGTCGACGCTCTGATACGTAGGGGTCTGCTGGACGTAGAGCTTGATGCCCATGTCGAGCAGCTGGTTGACGTCGGCCTTCTGGGTGGCGTCGAAGAAGACGGAGCTGTCCTTGCCGCCAATCTGATCGGCACCGTCGTGGTTGGCGGTGGCGCCCAGGTTGATGGCGTCGAGCTTGTAGCCCTGGCAAAACTGCAGCATCTCGGCCGTGTTGCCAAAGACGAACATGACGCGCTCGCCGAGGGTGTTGAGCTTGTCCATCTTGGCGAGGGCACGCTCGACGGTGAAGACGTTCAGGCGCACGCCCTGGGGCTTGGCCAGCTTAAGAGCACCCTTCTTGATGTCATCGTTGGCGGCAGCGTTGTCGACGACGATGATGCGCTCGGCCTGAACCTTGGTGGTCCAGGTAAAGACGACCTGGCCGTGCAGCAGACGGTAGTCAAGACGTGCGAGGACGATCTTGGCGGGACCGGAGCTGTGACGGGACGCCTTGGCCTTCTTGGCGGGAGCCGCGGCGGCCTCGACCGGTGCGTTGGGGTTGGTCAGACCGGTACGGGCCTCGTTGATGAGGGCCGCGAGCTCGGCGCCCTTGATGGGGACGGGGCTCATAGCGAGCGTCAGTGCCAGCGGAATGTTGAAACCGCTGACAACCGTGAACTTCGTGCCGTTCTTGGAAAGCTCGACCATGTTGTTGTTGACCGAGCTGCCGAGCATATCGGTCAGCACATAGACGGTGTCGTCCGCGTTGAACGTGGCGATCATGGCGTCTACCTTATTGGTGATGGGCTCCTTGTCGTCACGAGCAAGCGACACGACGTGGACGTTCGACACGTCGCCGAGAACCATCTCGAGCGTGTCTTTGGCGCCTGCGGCCAGGCCGCCATGAGATGCGAGAATGATCTGATTCATCTTGCCTCCTCCTTTTCGTTATGGTCATTATAACGTCTTATATGTTGCTTATATTGCTAATTAGTATAAAGACCATTCGCGGGTGAAAATCGACCGTTGACGGGTTTAACGTACTTGAAACGTTGGGGCTGGATAGGCCGGCGCTGGCTGGATAACCCCGGGTCAGACGCCGCGCACAATCCTCTATCGCACGAAGTACCAGGGGCTTTCCTGCACGGTGGGTTCCAGCGCGATGCCGGTGCGTTCCTTAAACAGATCCATGTCCTGAGATTTTTCGGTCCACCACGCGTTGGGCTTAAAGGTCATGCTCTCGACAATACGTTTGACAATGACGCTGTTGCGCAGCCTGGAGAAGTCGGTGTTCATGATCAGGATGGACGCGAGCACCAGCACAATGCCCAGGACCTTGATCGCGCCGGCGGGCTCGGCATAGACACCAATGCCCAGCAGTACGGTGACGACCGTCTCGAATGACATTACGACGGGAACTTTCGACGTCTCGAGCCCCATGGACAGACCCTGCATATATAAGACATAGGCCACGGCCGTGGGGATGAGTCCAAAACCAAAGAACAGCAGCAGCAGCCGTGGCGACATTGCCGCGGCGACATCTGGCCACGGAGCCGCGATAGCCGCCATAACCGCACCGCCAAAAACAAGGCCCCAAAACGTGACGGCCAGCGGGTGGACCGTCTTGGTTGCTATCCGGCTAAACACCGCGAGCGACGCGCCACAAAAGCCCGCGATCACGCCCGACGTGACGCCCCAAACCGAAAAATGGAAACCGGAAAGGTCGCCATTGGTCACTGCAAGTACACAGCCACCGATATTAAAAGCGATGGCAACGAGCTTGTTGGGAGTCACATCCTCGCGATAAAGCACGCGGCCGAGCATGACGCCAAACACCGGCGAGGTGTAGAGCAGCACCGAGGCCGTGGACATGCCCACCTCGCTCATGCACTCGTAATAAAGCGTGTTAGCGGTGGCGAGGCCGATAATGCCAAGAAGCGCACAGGGAACTAGCTCTTTAGGACTTGCCTTGAACAGTGCCAGGGGACCCGATGCTTTTCCCTCACGAGCACCTCCCTGGCAACCCATGAACGCCAAGACCGGAGCCATTAAGACGGCACCCGACAACAGGCGAAAGGCCGCCATGCTCTGAGACGAAACACCCAGGGCCGAGATGCCTTTTACAAAGATTCCGATGCTGCCCCACATAAGCGCGGCGATCAGCACCAGCACATAGCCCAGATTGCTTTTCTTCAACGCAGCCTCCTCGGTATTGTTTCCAATATGTTTCACACTACGTTATAGTCGTTATATACATTTTTCAAGACACAAATCGGCGAGCGGAAAAATCTGCTCTACCGCTACAACCCATTGGTGCAAGGGGGTCAGGTTCATATGCGCCAACTTGGTGCAAAGTAACCTGTCCCCAATGACTAGGACTGTCCCCAAGTGCCGAACGTCTCCAAGTGCCGCATCTGGGCCAAGGCGACGCCGATGCTTTGGCAACGCCAGCGAAAACCCACCTGAGCGAGCAAGGTGCCTTGAAGCGAAGCGGCATTGACCTTCTGGTCATGCCGCTGAAGCTGAAAGGCAGATTGCCGCTCAGGTGGGTTTGCAGCGTCGAGCCGTTACGGCGTTTGGTAAAACGCCGTAACTAATAATCCAGCTTCCACATGTAGCGGCGCGTCATGTAGTCCTTGTGGGTGACGGCAGAGAGAGCGCGCATGTAGACGTTGTTGAGGATCGGGGCAAAGATCAGGTGGTTGAAGTACTCGCTCACGCTGTCCTTGATGTCGTTGAGGCCGAGCTCCTTGGCGTCGAGCTGATAGACGCGCTCGCCACCGTACTGGTTGACAAAGCGGATGCCGCGCTCGTCGTTGCAGCGGCTGCGGCCGACGCTGATGAGCTGGAACAGCGAGGTACGCTTGTCCAGGATCTCGAAGGGGCCGTGGAAGAAGTCGCAGGTGTTGATGGTGCAAGAGTCGATCTGCAGCATCTCCTGCACGTTGCAGATGCTAAAGACGTAGGCGGCACCAAAGAGCGGACCCTGGGCCATGACGTTGATGCAGGGCTTGTCGGCGTTCTGCTCGGCCCACTTGGCAGCAAGCGGACGGGTATACTCGACGGCCTTGCGATAGATGGGGTCGACCAAGTCGAACGCGGCCATAGCGGTCTCGTACTCGGCATAGCCCTCGGTCTGCTGCGTGAGCTCCATAGCGATCATGGTCACGACGGCGGAGTTGGTGCGGCCCATGCAGGACTCATCGACGGCCAGGCTGTCGTACTGGATCTTGTAGTCGCAGACCTCGGTGAGACCGGACTCGTCAACATAGACGGCGATGGTGCTGGCGCCGTGGTCCTTGGCGACCTGGGCGGCAACGATGGTCTCCTTGGTGCCGCGCATGGACACGACGACGGCCAGGGTGTTCTCGTTAACGTAGGCAGGAGTTGCGTGCACGAACTCGTTGCTGGTGTAGCTGGAGCTCACGACCTGCGTGGCCTCGTGCTCCATAAAGTACTGGGCAGGATAGTTGCCGCCGTTGGATCCGCCAGCGCCAATCCACACGACGCGCTTGATGCCGCCCTTGTCTGCCTTGTCAGCCAAAACCTGGGAGACGACGTCCTTAACCTGTTCCTGAGTAGTCATCGTGCATCAGCCTTTCTTCTCGTTTGATGCTCATCACAGGCATACAAGTTACATACATGTTTTGGTTATGTCGACTAGTTGTATGCTATATTTATCTTAGAAATTTTGCTGGTAAGGTTTTCGGTAGCTCGTTACCAGCGGTTTTATTGTTGTGTTGAATACATGCTTGCTTAGTTAAGCATACAAGTTAGATATAGGTTGGCAATATGAGCGTCTCATCTAAAAAGAAACTGAGCCAATACGAGCGCTTGGCGGGTACGCTTCGCGACCGTATCGCCGCCGGCATCTACGCACGCGGAGACAAGCTGCCGTCCGAGATGGAGCTCATGGACGAATCGGGGCTGTCGCGCAGCACCGTGCGCCACGCCCTTAAGGTGCTCGTTGATGAGGGCCTGGTGCGCACCGAGCGCGGGCGCGGCGCCTTTGTGGCCGACACGCCGGCGCTCCACGAGAACAACCTGGTGTTTTCGAGCTATACGACGCAGGTCCAGGGTCAGGGCATGAAGCCCACCACGCGCACGGTGGACTCGGGCTTTACCAAGGCGGGCGGCAGCATAGCTAAGTTCTTTGATGCCGCCGTGGGCAGCAAGCTCGTCAAACTTGTCCGTCTGCGTTATCTGGACGATGCGCCACTGTGCCTGGAGACCACCTATCTACCACCGAGCTTTGAGGCACTCATCGATCGCGATATCAATGGTTCGCTCTACGCCACGCTGCGTCAAGAATTCCATCGCGCGCCGGCACAGGGGCACAAGACCTTTGAGGTGTGCTATGCCTCGCAAAACGAGGCGTTTTTGCTCAACGTTGAGCGCGGGCAGGCGCTGATCCTGATCACCGACTACGTCTACGACACCGACGGCCGCCCGCTCCATGTCTCCAAGCGCATCCAACGCACCGACCGCGCCAAATACACCGAACCCATCGGCTAACCAACACCAAAACCACCACAATGGGGACAGGCACCTTCGTGGTGGTTTTAGGCGAGAAGGTCGGGAAACCAGATTGGTTTGGGTTGGTTGGGTGTGCGCTCGGCCAGGACCAGCTCCATCCAGCACATGTCGTACCAGCGGCCGAACTTTTGAGCGCAGCGGTCGAAGGCGCCCACCAGGCGATATCCCATATGGGCATGGAAATCCTGGCTGTTGTGCGTCAGGTACTCGTCGTCCTTATCGTGTGGCACTGCAATGAGCGCGCACATGTTGGTGATGCCCATCGCGACCAGGCATTGCTTGAGCGCGTCGTGCAGCTTGCGGCCCAGCCCGCCATGGCGCACATCGCGTGCTAGGTAGATCGACGTCTCGACCGACCAGTCGTATGCCTCGCGGCTGTTAAGCGGACTCACGTAGGCATAGCCTACCGAACGCCCGTCCAACTCCATCACCAGATACGGATAGCGCTTGAGCGTACGCTCAATGCGCCCGGCGAACTCCTCAACGCTCGGCACCTCGTATTCGCAGGTAATCGCCGTCTGGCGCACATACGGCTCATAGATGGCAAGCAACGCCGACGCGTCTTCGGGCGTCGCCAGGCGAATCGTCGGCTCGGACATCTCGGTCATACAACCCTTCTCCCCCAAAAGCAAAGGCCGCCTTGCGCCAAGCTCAGGCGCAAGGCGGCCCCTCGTCATTACATCAGGCTACAGAACCGCCGCCAACGCGTCGATGTCCTCCTGCGTCGTGGCCCAGCTGGTGCAAAAACGCACCACCGTATGGGTCTCGTCGTACTTTTCCCAGTACTCGATCGCCGCATGCTCGCGAATGCGGGCCATGTCCTCGTTGGGCAGAATCACGAACTGCTGGTTGGTCGGCGTCTCCAAGAAGAACTGGTAGCCGTGCTCGTGCAGCACGCGACGAAGCGCCTGCGCGGTCTCAATCGCCTGGCGACCAATCTCAAAATACAGGCCATCGGTAAAGAGTGCCTCAAACTGCACGCCCGTCAGGCGGCCCTTGGCCAGCAACGCACCGTGCTGCTTAATGCGCGGAATGGGATGCGCCGGAGCGTGCATGCCACAAAACACCACGGCCTCGCCGCACAGAGCGCCGCACTTGGTGCCGCCGATGTAGAACACGTCACACAGCTGCGTCAGCTCGGGCAGGGTAATGTCGCACTCATCGGCCGCCAGCGCATAGGCCAGGCGAGCGCCATCCACAAACAGCGGAATCTCGCGCTTCTGGCACACTGCGTGAATCGCCGCGAGCTCGGCCTTGGAGTACAGCGTGCCGTACTCGGTCGATAGGCTCACGTACACGGCACCCGGGAACACCGTGTGCTCGTAGCTCTCGTTTTCGTAGAACACCTGGATATAGTTCTCGAGGTCCTCGGCGTGCATCTTGCCCTCGTAGCCGGGGATGGTGAGCACCTTGTGGCCGCCAAACTCGATGGCGCCCGCCTCGTGGCAGGCGACGTGGCCAGTCTCAGCAGCAACGACGCCCTCGTACGGCGCGAGCAGCATGTCGATCACCGTCGCGTTGGCCTGCGTGCCGCCCACCAGAAAAAACACGTCGGCATCGGGGGCCTGACAGGCCTCGCGGATAAGCTGCTTGGCACGCTCGGTGTGCGCATCGGTACCGTAGCCGGGCTGCGGCTCCATATTGGTGTCGACGAGCGCCTGCAGCACTGCCGGATGTGCGCCGTGGGAATAGTCGTTGTTAAACGCGAGCATGGCAATCCTCTCTTACCGGGTATCGGCCAGATGATTCAAACGGGGCTATTGTACGCCGTTGGGATAGGCAATGCGCGCGGCGAGGCACTCAAGTGCCAGTACCAGGGCAAAACCGCAGCTCACATCAGTCAAAAAGTGCGCTCCAATCACGATGCGCCCAAAGGCGACGAGCGCCGCTACGGCAGCCGCCGTCCAAAAGATCACGCGGCGACGCGAAGGTTTTTCCTTAAAGGCTGCCGCGGGAAGCCCGGCGAGCATAAGGCCAATCGCCGCATGCGCCGTGTGTCCGCTCGCAAACGACTTGAACCCGTCCTTGATCACGCCGGCGGCGATATAGGTCCACTTGTCGGGATTGCCGATCACCCACCACGGCTGAAAATTGAGCCCCGGCGTGACCTCGATCACGCGCATGCGCGGGCGCGACCACAACGGCTTAACAATGACGTTGAGGATGATGGCCTGAGCGACCCACACGGCAAGCACCATCAACGCCCAGCGCGTAAGCTCGTCGGGCGCGGTGTCGCGCGTAAGGCGGTAGGCGATGAAGTTGGCTGCGATGACCAACGCAAACGTCAGAACCAGCTGAAACGCGATGAGCTTGCCGCCGACGCGCAGCGATCCGATAATCTCGTAGCCGACCAGGCACACGTTGATCAGAACGCCCAGCGCGGCGAGCCACTTGCTCGCCTTGGAATCGGGGCGTACCGAGCGCACGAGCATGACGCCCGCGACGCTCGCCGTCAGCTCGAACGGCAGCTCGCCGGCCGCCTCGACAAAGCGACCGTACATGCTGCCGATGTTGAACAGCGCACTCGAGATCTGATAATCAAAGAAGCTGCCCACGCCCAGACAAAGGCACAGGACAACCGCGATCATGGCGACATCTTTCTTATAGATGTATCCGAACATGCTTTCCTTTCGGTCGGGCGAAGGGTCGACCCGCAACATGGTGGGGCAAAGATAGCTTTGTCCCATAAATACCCTTACAGGTTGAGCATAAGTGAGCGAAAACGTTCCATTTGTGGCAAGGTGGCCCGAAGGAGGAGGGAAGCGTACTTGCGTACGCGACCGACGAGTGAGGGTCAGATTGCCCAAATGGAGCGTTTGCAGCGTCGACCCGCTAGTCGTCGTCGCTAGCGCCCAGCTGTTGCAGCAGCATGAGCGCGGCCGCTACCGGGCCGGTGCCGTCGTTGGCGTCGAGGCCGCGACCCAGGCCGCTGCCCGCGCCGGCGCCCGCCTTGTAGGGCACCGATAGCTTGCGGCTCTTGGGGAAGTTCACCGCGCCAAAGCGATTCTTGAACTCAAAGGCCACCTTCTTGGGAACGTCAACCCCCAGGAAGGTAATGCGTCCACCGCTGAGCGTGACGCTCTCGAGCCCCAGGCGCTCGCCGCGAATACGGATGCGCGCGCGGTTGAACAGGTTGAGTCCCGCCAACGGCAGCTCGCCGTGCGCGGCCTCGGTCTCCTCCTGCACCTCGTCGATGCTCTCCAGGTCCTCGGCTGCCGCGAGCTTACGGTACACGAGCACGCGCTGGTCCACCGCCGGCATATACTCCTCGGACAAGAAGTAGTCGGCCGGCAGGTTGATGCCCACGCTCGCCGCCTCCACACCGGCATCGTCGTCGCCGCGCGCCTCGGCCACAGCCTGGCCCAGCATCTGCGTAAACAGGTCAAAGCCCACGCTCGACAGGTTGCCGTGCTGCTCGGCGCCCATGAGCGAACCGGCGCCGCGGATCTCCAGGTCGCGCATGGCGATGCGCATGCCGCTGCCCAGGTCCTGGAACTCGGAAAGCGCGGTCAGGCGCGCCGTGGCTTCCTCGGTGAGCGGCAGCTCGCCCGGGAACATAAAGTACGCGTATGCCTGCGTGGCCGAGCGGCCCACGCGGCCCTTAAGCTGGTAGAGCTGTGCCAGACCCAGACGCTGCGAGTCCTCGATGATGAGCGTGTTGGCGGTCGCGTTGTCGATGCCGCTCTCCACGATGGTCGTGGCGATAAGCACGTCGATCTTTTTGGTCGCGAACTCGATCATCACGTCCTCGACCTCGCGCGGGCTCATCTTGCCGTGCGCCACGCCCACGCGCGCCTCGGGCGCGGCCTCGTGCACGCGCGCCACGGCATCGTCGATGGTCTTGACGCGGTTGGACACGTAATACACCTGACCGCCGCGACCCACCTCCAGGCGAATCGCCGCGCTCACCACGTCGGGGTCGTACTCCCCCACGTGTACGATCACGGGACGACGCCCGGTCGGCGGTGTGGTGATCAGGCTCATGTCGCGCACGCCGCTCGTTGCCATCTGCATGGTTCGCGGAATCGGCGTGGCCGAAAGCGTGAGCACGTCGATCTGCTCGCGCAGGTTTTTGAGCTGTTCCTTGTGTTGCACGCCAAAGCGCTGCTCCTCGTCGATGATCACCATGCCCAGGTTCTTGGGGTTCACATCGGCAGAAAGCAGACGGTGCGTGCCGATGAGCACATCAATCGTGCCCTCGGCAAACGCCTTAAGCGCACGCTTTTGCTGCGCCGGGGTACGGAAGCGGCTGAGCACCTCGACCTCCAGGCCAAACGGGGCAAAGCGCTCAAAGAACGTCTCGTAGTGCTGTTGGGCCAGAATGGTCGTGGGGCAGAGCACCATGACCTGGCGGCCGGAGTCCACGCACTTAAAGGCTGCGCGCAGGGCGACCTCGGTCTTGCCGAAACCCACGTCGCCGCACAGCAGGCGGTCCATGGGCTTGGGCGCCTCCATGTCTGCCTTGATGTCGGCGATAGCCTCCAGCTGGTCGCGTGTCTCGTCGTAGGGGAAGCTCTCCTCCATCTCGATCTGCTCAGGCGTATCGGGCGGACAGGCGATACCGGTAATCGACGAGCGGCGCGTATACAGGTCGACCAGGTCAAACGCCAGCTTTTTGGCATTCTTGCGCGCCTTGTTGGTGGCCCGCGTCCAGTCGGCGGTGTTGAGCCTGGTCAAGCGCGGTTTATCGCCGTCGGGACCAACGTAGCGCGTAATGCGGTCAACCTGCTCCAGCGGCACGTAGAGCTTGTCGCCATCGGCATATTCCAGCAAAAAGTAGTCGCGTTCCTTGCCGCCCACTTCCTGACGCGCGATCTCGCTAAAGAGCGCGATGCCGTGAGTGGCGTGCACCACGTAGTCGCCCGGCTTAAACGGGAAGGTGATCTGCGTAATGTCAACCTTGCGGCGGCTGCGCGCGCGGTTGGCATCCATGCGGGCGTTGAGGTCGGCGATCGAGAACACGGCCAGGTTGGCATCGGGCACCACCACGCCCTGCGGCAGGGCAGCGTCCACAAAGGTCACGCGCCCGCGCGAGATGGTGGGCACGGCGGCGCCGGCGGCAGCCTGCGCGGCGCCGGCCTCCAGAGAGCGGGCGTTAAGCGCGTCGGCCTTACGCTCGTGAATGGAAGCATGGGCCTCCTGGCGTGCGGCACGGTCGGCGGAATCCGCCGCTGCCACGCGCACGCGGTCGCCGATAGCGCCGGCGTTTTCGGGCGCCGCGGTCAGCGATTCCTCAAAGGTAACGCCCTCGTCGCCAAAGGTGAGCTCCATCGACTCGCGCGCACCGCGGTCGGGGATGGCAAACACGCAGGCATAGCGCTTGCCCACGACCTCCTGGATGCGCGTCATAAAACGGTTGTCCGAGCCTGCGATGGCAGGCTGCTCAATCTTGAGCTCAGCCGTCACCGCACCGCCGGCACGGATGAGGCTCACATAGTTCAGGCGTTGCTGGGAACCAAAGTCGAGTTGCTGGGCACGCACGTACAGACCGTCCAGGCGGTCGACACCCGCCTCGCCGGCACGTGCCTCGATATCCTCGTAGGCGTGCAGGCAATCGTCGAACAGCGAGCGCGGCTCGGACAGCACCACGAGCGCCTTGCCGCTCACATGCGATAGCGGGCTCACGGTCTGGCCGTACATCACCGGCAAAAAGCGGTCGAGCTCAGGCGTGACGATGCGCGCATCCACTATCTCGAGCAATGCGGCCAGTTTGCTGTCGTCCTGGCTGGCGCGATAAAGCGCCACATGCATGTTGTGGACGGCCTCGTCGGTAAGCGCCAGCTCACGGCAGGGGAAGATCTCGATGCTGTCCTCGTTGCCGATGGTCTGCCCCGTTGAGCTCACCATGCGACGGATGCGATCGATCTCGTCGCCGAAGAACTCGATGCGCACGGGCGCTTTTTCCTGCGCGGGGAACACCTCGACGGTGTCGCCGTGCACGCGGAACAGGCCAGGCGCGTCGGCGGCGCCGGCATTGGTGTAGCCCATGCCCACCAGGCGCTGCGGCACCTCGTCAAAAGGAATCTCCTCGCCCACCGCAAAAGTGGTGGACTCCCAATAGCGACTCTCGACCGGCGGCACGCAGCGCAGCAGCGCACGGGCCGAGGCAACCATGATGCAGTTGTCCCCGCGTACGATGCGCCCGAGTGCCTCGCAGCGCTGCGCCACCACGGCGTCGTCGGGCGCCTGCTCGCGCCACGGATAGTCCTTGCGCTCGGGAAAACGACACACGTGCGCCAGGCCCACATAGGCGGCCAGACTGCGTGCGGCGCGATCGGCCGCATCCTCGCCGCTCACTATGTAGACCGTGGGGCGCGGACGACGCGCAAACTGGGCGGCGGCCATAAGCGTGCGGCCCGACTGAGACACGGCCAGCGTCACGTCCTCGCCGGCATCGAGTCCGGCCTCGACGGTTTGCAGTGCCTCGGCAGTGTAGAGCTGCGCGGCTATACGGTGAATGAGCATGCTGTTCCTCCGGCATCGCAACGCCAAAAGCCCGCCGGGGCAAGCTCGGCGGGTCGTACGTCAAATACATTGTCTGTCATGGTAGCGCATGGAGAGGACTCCGGCTCAAGGGCAGACCCAGCCCCGCAAAAAACGCCAGACGAAGATGTGTTCCGCCCTACCCCGCTACGCGCACGCTGGGGCACAAATCTGCCAGCGGACACTCGTCACACTTGGGTTTGCGGGCGTCGCAGATCTCGCGACCGAAGGTGATCCACTGATGGTTGACCGACTCCCAATACTCGTGCGGCAAAATCTTGAGCAGATCCTGCTCGGTCTTGAGCGGCTCCTTGGCATGCATCTTGGGACTCAGCATCAGGCGGTGCGCAATGCGGTTGACGTGCGTGTCCACCGCAATGCCCTCCACGATGCCATACCCCACGTTGAGCACGATGTTCGCCGTCTTGCGTCCCACGCCCGGCAGCTTCACGAGTTCCTTCATGTCGGCCGGCACCTCGCCGCCATAGTCGGCGACGATCATCTGCGCGGCCTCCACGGCATGCTTGGCCTTGCTCTTGTAGAAGCCGAGTGACTTGATGGTGTCTGCCACGTCAGCCACGCTCGCCCCGGCCATGGCCTCGGGCGTGGGCCACTGGGCAAACAGCCTCGGCGTCACCTTGTTGACCTGCGCGTCGGTCGTTTGCGCCGAGAGCAGCACCGCGATCAGCAGGCGGAAGGGATTCTCGTGATCCAGAAAACACTCGACCGGGCCATAGCGACGGTTGAGACGCTCGCACACCTCGATGGCGCGCTCGCGCTTGGCGGCATTGGTCTCGCGTGGCATAACGACTCCTCGGCTCGACGGCACAATAAACTTATGGGCACAATTGTCCCACGTCCGAGACGCTTACGCCTCCAAGAATGCGCCGGTCTGACGGCTCCACAGGCTCGCGTACTCGCCACCCGCCTCGACGAGCTGCGCATGCGTGCCGTCCTCGACGATCTCGCCATCGGCCAGCACCACAATGCGGTCGAGCGCCGCCACGGTGGACAGGCGGTGCGCCACCACAATGGAGGTGCGTCCACGCATCAGATTTTCGAGCGCCTCCTGCACCAGCGCCTCGGACTCGCTGTCGAGGGCAGAGGTCGCCTCGTCGAGCACTAGAATCGGCGCGTCGGTTAGGATGGCACGGGCGATAGCCACGCGCTGACGCTGGCCGCCCGAGAGCTTGACGCCGCGCTCGCCCACCATGGTGTCAAAACCACGGGGCAAGCGGTCGATAAACTCCAGGGCGTTGGCCAGGCGCGCGGCCTCGCGAATCTGCTCATCAGTGGCGTTGGGACGACCGTAGGCAATGTTTTCGCGAATGGAGCGGTGGAACAGCAGCGCCTCCTGCGGCACGTAAGCAACCTGGCGGCGCAGGCTCTGCTGCGTGCAGCGCGAGACATCCTGACCGTCCACGAGCACGCGGCCGCCCTGAACATCGTCCAGGCGCAGCAGCAGCTTGGTGAGCGTCGTCTTACCCGAGCCCGATTTGCCCACCAGGCCCACGCGCTGGCCCGCCGCCACATGAAGCGTCAGGTCATCGAACACGCTCTCGCCCACCGCAGCGTCACGGTACGCAAAGCTCAGGTGCTCAAAATCAATCGCGCCCTCGGTCACTTTGAGCTCAGGGGCGTCCGGGTCGTCTGCCACCAAACGTGGCTCGTCCAGCACGCGCGTCATCTCGGCCGCATCGCCCAAAGCGCGGTTGATGCGCTGCATCATGGAGCTTACGTAGTTCAGGCGCATGGTGAGGTTATAGGTATAGGTAAAGATCATGACGAGCGAGCCGGCCGAGATGCCAAACCACGCGTTGCCGCCCGCCACGAACACACTCACCACGGCCATGGTGATGACGATGAGGCCCGAGGTCGTAAAGTTGCGCTGCATCATGGCGTGCATCGAGACCGTCTCGGCGTCGCGCGCGGCACGATCGGCGGCGTCGAACAGATCGCGTTCAAAGTCCTCGCGCCCGCAGGTCTTGACGGCCAAGATGTTCGTGACCGCGTCGGAGAGCACGCCCGAGAGCTTGTTCTGCGCGGCGGACGTCGCGGCCGAAAGCGGCATGATGCGCTTGTACATAAGCCAGACAAACGCGATGTAGACGGCCATGATGCACACCAGGATCACGGTAAATGTGGGCACCACCGGGGCGAGCGCCGCCACCGTGCAGATGACCGAGGTGATGGTGGGGATGAGCGAATACACCGTCACGTCGACCAGCCCCGTATAGCCGCTCATAAAACGGCTCGTCTGGCTCACGAGCGATCCGCCAAAGCGGCTGGTGTGAAATGTCATGGATTGATTGGAGAGCGTGTCGAAGCACAGGCGCGCCAGGTGATAGTTGCCCGCAATCTCGAGCTTGTAGACGGTGTAGTCCTGCAGCTTGGAGAGGATTTGGCCCACTAGGTTAACGAGCACGAGCGCCAGAATGTAAGGACCAAAGACCTCAAACACCTGGTCGCCTGCCACGGGACCGGCCTGGACGCGGTCGACGATGAGGGCCATCACATAGGTGTTGGCAAACGTGAGCAAAAAGATGTAGCCCGCCGACGAGAACACCGAGAGAAAGACGATCAGCGGCTGCGTGCGCGTGACGTCCCAAAAACGCTGCAGCGTGCGACGCACGGTGGAGCGTTTGAGCGGACTGGTGTTTCTCTGAGACATGGGCTTCCTTTCGCGTCTGATAGGGCGAAACGCCATTGTTGCACACTAAAGCGCACTTCAGGCAAGTGCGACGCGAAAAGCGCCCGCGCCCCGCGCTTGCGCAGGCGCCCCGCCGTCAGATGAAGCTAGTCCTCGTCTTTTTGGTCTGCGAGCAGGCTCGCAGACGTAAGCCCCAAGATCTCGTCGGCCTCCTCGGCATCTTCCAGGGCGTCGATGTCCTTGAGCTTGCGCTCCATGACGTTGGTGCGCGTGGTGATGATGCCCTCGACCGTTTTGCCCGCGGTCTCGATCTGCTGCTGGGCGCGGCGCAGCGCCTTTTGATAGCGCGGCAGCTCGGCCTTGACAGCGGAGAGCACGCGCAGTACATCGTCGGTGCGTTTTTGCAGCTTAAACGTTTGGTAACTCATCTGCAGGCTGTTGAGAATGGCCGCCATGGTGCTGGGGCCGGCAACGTTGACGTGATAGTCGCGGCCCAGGGTCTCGATAAGCCCGGGGCGGCTGACGACCTCGGCGTACAGTCCTTCAAACGGCACGAACATGATGCCAAAGTTGGTCGTTGCCGGCACACTCAGGTACTTTTCGCAGATATCCTTGGCCTCGCGCTTGACCATGGTGTCGAGCGTCTTGCGCGCAGCCGCCACGGTCTCCGCATCGCCCGACTCCTGCGCGTCGAGCAAATGCTCGTACGAGTCGCCCGGAAACTTGGAGTCAATCGGCAGCAGCACGGGGTCGCCCTCGTCCACCGGCAGCTTGACGGCAAACTCAACACGCTCCGAGGCTCCGGGCCTGGTGGCAACGTTTTCCAGATACTGGTCGGGTGTGAGGATGTCCGTCAGGATCGCACCCAGCTGCACCTCGCCCAAAATACCGCGCGCCTTCACATTGCCCAGCACGCGCTTAAGATCGCCCACGCCGGTGGCGATGGATTGCATGTCGCCCAGGCCCTTGTACACGGCCTCGAGCTGGTCGCTCACCTGCTTAAACGATGCCGACAGGCGATCGTTGAGCGTGCGGGAGAGCTTCTCGTCCACCGTTGCGCGCATCTGATCGAGTTGCACGTTGTTGTCTTTGCGGATAGCACCCAGCTGGGCATCGACCGTCTCGCGCACCTTGTCCAGGCGGTGCTCGATGCCCTCGCGGTTGGCACCGAGCTGTTGGGCCGTCTCGCGGCGCAGGTCATCCATCCGGTCACCAGCTTGCGAAAACTCACGTGCGATGGTCAGGTAACGTTGCTGCTCCACGGCCGCATCTGTCGTCTGCTGCTGCGCGATGGCATTGGCCGTGCGGCGAGTTTCGGCCAGCGCGACGTTCAGGGCATCGAGCGCGTTGTTAGCCTGCTCGAGTGCTGCCAGCGTTTCCGCGCTACTGTCGCCACGCTCCCGCAACTCGGCACGCAGGCTCTTGAGTTGGAGGGCGCAAGCCACAGCAACCCCCACCGCCACCAAGGCGATCACAACAAGCACGATATCAATAGCAGACATAGACTCCGCCCAACAGACTCAATCGGTCATCAATCAAAACCGCGATCAATCTTACCCCGCCACACGCACCGGGCGCACGGCCCCTTCTTGGGCGCCCCTCTCCTCCGCATATTCCATAATGCGGCGCGCCGTCTCCCTGCTCACCTTTGAGTCATCGCCGGCTAAGTATGCGTACACGTTTCCCTTATTCAGATTCAAATCGCGGCAGAGACCGTAGCGCGTTACGCCCGATTCCCCTAGCGCTCCCAACGTTCTTTTTCGCATCAGGGCGTTGATCCTCCTGTCCGCCACCGGCTTTTCCTTCACCGCTCTATACGCACGCCAAACGTTGGCATAACGGTTAGGGAGTTTGTCCTCGGCGCATAGAGATGCCAGGCTACCCGTTTGGGCGTACAAGGACAAAACGCCTCGGTAATCTTCTTCCATCCACGAGCCCTCGGACAAGCCCAGAACGTATTCGGCTTTACCCTGCGCCAAAGCGAGCAAAAACAGGGGCTCCGCCACGCGCGGCGCAACCGTCGTCGCCTGCTTAACCAGCTTTCTAAAACTGAGCGACTGCTGTCCGGATAGCTCTCGGCAATAGCCTTTTAAGAATCCCTCAAAGGTCAGATTCAACCGAGCACCTCCTTTTTGTATTGCCTGTATGCACAGACCATCTCTTGATAACTCCGCTCCGAAGGCGACGACGCCAGCGCCTCGCCCTCGTCGAATATAAGCCGTTCGAGCAGTCCCCAATCAAGTCGGTCGACGAATGCCTGGCTATGAAGATCGACGATGTCGTTCGGGCGGTAGGCATAGAGCTTCATTACCGCCAGGTCCTCCAAGAGGGGCCTGCTCTAAATCCTGCTTATACATATCAAATCCTATTATTATTCATTTTCAATAATACTATTCAGTCGCACGATAGGGCACGTAAGATGCAAAGATTCCACTCGTGGCGATAATCCTTGCATCCAAGAAGACCAATGGCGGCAAACGTCAGCCTTCCCAACCGACCTGGATGGTTGTTATGACGTCGCCTAGGCGCTGGCCGAGGGCTGACAGATGTTGGAGCACTTCGCCGGGCGAAGCGCCGTTGAGGATGCAGGTGAGCGCATACGAGACCAAGAAAATCGCCGCAAGTCCCAGCGGAATGAGCACGATCATCGCCAATGTACGCAAGCGCTGGCCCACGCGGCGGCGACGCGTGCGACGTTTGTCGAACGCAAGCTCCTGCGCATATAAATCTTGTTGTACGGAATAGTTCTCTGGCGCCGATCCGCCCGCAGGCGAAACCGCAGGCGTGGCATTTTGCGCAGGGGGCTGGGCGGCTACCCCTTGCATTTGCATCTCCATGAGTCGTTGCTGCTGACGCAGCATGCGCTCAGCTTGTTGCTGCGGAGTCTCAAGAAACAAATCCATGCTGGCCTCCAAAATCGGAGCATTCGACGCTTACGCCCAGCATCCCGCACCGCCAATGCCACGGCAACGCAATCCGTAGCAATAGCTGCAAAGTTTCTTGTTGACAAAAGCTGTCGAAAACCTCAACAACTCCCCTACCAGCACTTTGCTTGAGCTTTTTTATCGAATGATCTTTCGCCCTTCCGCCAACCCGCCAACTAACCAAAATCTAACCAAAAGCTTGACGAAAATTGTGGAGACCGGGACCCCATACAAAAACGTGCCGCCCCATAAGGGGCGGCACGCTAACTTCTTATAAGTTTTTCAGTAGCGAGCACACGACGACCCGAAGCCGGAGCGCAGGGCGGGGAAATACCTTTGCCTCGCGCGACCCTGCGGAGCCGTGAGCGAGAGGGAAAGGTATTTCCCCGCCCTGCGCTCCGCAGCAGTCAGCGCCACGCGCTAGTAGTTCACCACCTGCTCTTCAAAGTACGCCTTGGGGTGGTTACACACCGGGCACACCTCAGGCGCCTCGGCACCAACGTGCAGGTGCCCGCAGTTCAGGCACTTCCATACCTTCACGCCCTCACGCTCAAACACCTCGCCCGACTCGATGCGCTCGACGAGTTTGTTGTAGCGCTCCTCGTGGGCCTTCTCGACGGCGGCGACACCACGGAACTTCTCGGCGATCTCGACAAAGCCCTCCTCCTCGGCGGTCTTGGCGAACTCGTCGTACATCGTGGTCCACTCGTAGTTCTCGCCCGCGGCGGCGTCGCGCAGGTTGTCCAGAGTGCCCGGAACGGCGCCGTCGTGCAGATACTTAAACCACAGCTTGGCGTGCTCGGACTCGTTGCCCGCCGTCTCGGCAAAGATATTCGAGATCTGAACGTAGCCGTCCTTTTTGGCCTTGGATGCATAGTAGCGATACTTGGTGTGTGCCTGGGACTCACCGGCAAAAGCAGTCTCGAGGTTCTTCTTGGTCTGAGAGTTCTCAAAATCCATAGGTGTACTTCCCTTCAACACGTGCCGCCCATAGGCTTTGAGCGACCTTGTCTTTAGGATGCCCTCAAGCCGCGAATTTAAACCTTACAATCCCGTTCTTCAGATTTGAGCGGGCTACACACTCAACCAACGATCGTCCTCGGCTCGGCAAAAGCCCTCGCGCTCCAGGTCAGCTAGAATGCCCGCGACAAGCTCGCACTCGACCGGCCCGCGACCGGCTGCCGCTTCCATCTCGTTAACGCCCACCACGGCATCAGCAAGCGTAATCCCCGCCGGCTGGCCATCGCGCGCTGCCAACAACATACGCACGATATGCGCGCGCTTTTGGCGACGCGAGCCCTCAAACTTGGACTGACGACTATAGCCCGCCGACCGCCTGGACGGATTGGGCAGCGTCTTTTTAAGATACGCGCCGTAATCCAGCAACGCGTAATACCATGCGCGCGGCGTGTCGGCATCGTCTTGAGGCACGGCAAAGGGCGCAATCTCATCCGCCGCCGCACCAGGGGCCGCCGGACAGGCGGCTTGAATCAGCGGCACCAGCTCGCGATCGGGAACGGCCGGCACATCGGGAAAGAAATGATGCAAAAAGACCGTGCGCACATTGGTCTCTAGATACACGCCTGGAAGATCAAACGCAAACGAACGGATGCCCTGCGCCGTTGCCGGGCCAATGCCGGGCAGAGCGACCAAGTCACGCGTCTCACGCGGAAACTCCCCGTCCCAGTCCTCTACAACGCGCTGAGCGGCCCCATGAAGCGCCAGAGCGCGTCGGTTGTAGCCCATGCCCTGCCAAGCGTCCAAAACATCGGAAGGCGCGGCCTGGGCAAGCGCCTGCACAGTCGGAAAACGATCGAGCCACACCGGCATGCGCGCCTCCACACGCGGCACCTGCGTTTGCTGCAGCATGACCTCAGAAAGCCAAATGATGTACGGATCGCGTGTGCGGCGCCACGGAAGGTCGCGATAACGCAGGACCCCTTCCGAACGAATCATCGAACGAAAGGGGTCCTGAATCATGGCTATGCTCCTTATGCGGCGCTATTCCTCCCGGTAAGCGCACGCGCAGGTGGCGTACTCGGGAAACGCTTCGCGGTCGGCGAACTTGGGATCGACGGCCGGGAACTGGCGGTGAGCGACGATGTCGCCGAGCGAAACGGAATCGAGGTAGTCGCGCATCAACGCCTGGGCTCCGGCCCACAGGGGATGATAGCAGCACGCGCCCATGCGCGCACAGTCACCATCGGGCGCGGTGCAATCGTTCATAACCATAGGACCCTGAACGGCCTCGACGACCTGGCGGATAGTGACGTCGTCCGGACTGACCTTGAGACGTATGCCACCGTGGACGCCACGCAGGCTCTCCACAATACCGGCCTGGACCAAACCGTGCTGAATCGAGCGGGCAAACGAATACGGAACATTGACCTCTTCGGCAGCGGTGCGAACAGAAAGTAAGCACTCCGGATCCTCGGCAAGCATCGCCAGCATACGAAGGGCGTAATCAGTCTTCCTCGATATGTCCATTTTTCCCCTTTCAAGGAATACGAACAGCTCGAACGAGCTCCGGGGCCGAGCTTGTGTCGAGACGCTAAATGACTGCCAGGACATCCAAATGGTAAATCGGATATCCACTGAGTGCCGCGCTTGGAGCGAAATGCATCAGATGCGGCGCACAGTGCAATTTAGTATAACCTAACCCCCTGTCTCGTAGAACAGGTGTTGCGCAACAAAGCTGTTGTTCAGACAGATATACTCATTAGATTTTACTTGCGTTCCCGAAGGCGCGGGGGTTCTGGGCGAAGATGCACCAGGGCGATCGTTCTATCAAAACAAAGTGCATCAAACGCAAAAAGCCACGTCCGAAGACGTGGCTTTAATTGCGTTGGCGGGAAGTACGGGGCTCGAACCCGCGACCTCCGACGTGACAGGCCGGCGCTCTAACCAAACTGAGCTAACTCCCCTCAGCAAATGCTGCGTGAGCAAGTGTACCAAGAGCAGACGAGCCGCGCAAGGGTATTTTTGAAGAAAAGTGCGCTGATGCAAAAAAGCCTCCATAAGCGCAGCTCAGAGGGGGGGCTGCAACTGAAGCAGTTATTGCGCACGGTAAGGAGAACGTTGTGGCCGCGGCTGCATGGAGAATGGCCGGCATGCTGCGAGGCGGGCTGCCGGCTGCACCCACAAACTTACTCCAGATCGATGATCTTAAGCGAAAGGACCTCGCCCGCAGAAACCATCATGCGCGCCATCGTTGCCCCGCGGGACCCGCGCGGAAACGTTGCCGACCCCGGGTTCACCACCAAGCAACCGCCCATCTCGAGCACGCGCGAACGATGCGTGTGGCCGCATACGGCAACGTCCACATCGTCAACAGGAAGATCCTCGCGATAATGGGCCACGGCAAAACGAAGCCCCTCATAGGTGAACAGGGCCAGCCGCTGCACCTCGGGGCCGTAGTCGCGGTAGTAATCGTTGTTGCCCAGCACGCCGCGAATCGGCGCAATGGTGCAGAGGTGCTCCCAATCCATTTCGGACGTGATGTCCCCTGCGTGAATGATGAGGTCGGCACCTTCAAGCTGTTCGAGCAATGCGGGCGACAGGTGCCCGTGGGTATCGGAGATGATATCGATCCGCTTTGCCTCGGGTTCCGCCCCAACACGCCCCGACTCGGTCACCGTTGCCCCTTCCACAAGCACTCCCTACAGACTCAGCGCCTTTTTAAGCAGCACCACACGACGACGAGAAACCGGTACGCGCTCCTCCATACCCGTAATGCCCAGCTGGATGGCACCCGAGGGCACCGTCTCGACGTCTTCGACGCACGCAAGGTTCACGATATAGCGACGATGCACGCGGAAGAACCCGAAGTCGCAGAGCTTCGCCTCAAACTGAGCGAGCGACGTCGTGGAAAGGAACCGGTCGTCGTCGGTAAAGATGCAAGAATAATCGTCCTTCGCCATGATGTAGCGAATCTGGTCCACCGGGATGAGCACCTTGCGCCCGCCCTTTTCGACCGGGATGCGCTCGATGGAAACCTTGCTCTCGGTCTGCGGCTTCACACGCGTGAGGACCTTTTCGATGGCCTGGTCGAGCCGCGCCTCTTCGACGGGCTTCAGCAGGTAGTCGACCGCGTCGACATCGAACGCCTCCACCGCATGGTCGCTGTACGCGGTCACGAACACGATCGCGGGAGGGTTCTTGAGCTTGTGGAGCGCCTCCGCCAGCTGCAAGCCCGATGCCCCGGGCATCGAGATATCGAGAAACACCACGTCGACGCGGCTCTCCATTAGCATCTCGATGGCAGACCGAACACTCGACGCCTCGGTAATCGAGCTAATCTTGCCCGTCTGCTCGAGCAGAAATTTAAGCTCAGAGCGGGCAGGAGCCTCGTCATCGACGATCATCGCACGTAGCATACGTTGTATTCCCTTCGTCCGCGCAAACCGCTAGGCATGAACCGTGCGCCCAAACGGAACCGGATGTTCTCATTCTACCCATCAACGAAGATACTCCCCAGCAAATCCAGATGCAAGGTAATCGTCGTCCCCTCCCCTGGGTGCGATTCAACGTGCGCAGAGGAGTTGGGGCCGTAGAATCGCTGGATTCGCTCGAAGATATTATGCATGGCCACGCCAGCGCCGCCGCCTTGGGGAGCGTTTACATCGACCGGCCGCTCCGTTACCTCGAAAAGGTGCGCCGCGGTCTGCTCGCTCATGCCCACGCCGTCGTCGGATACCTCGATTGAAATCGCCCCCTCGCCGCACGAACGCACCGCGACGCGAATATGCAGCGTGCCCTCGTCCTTCATACCATGACGCACTGCGTTTTCTACGAGCGGCTGAATAACGAAGGAGGGCACCGGCGACTCCTCGACGCCGTCTTCCACAATGAATTCGGCTGCGATGCGGTCGTCGCCAAACCGCGCGTACTCGAACATGAGATACCGCTTGGTCTGCGCGATCTCGCGCGATACGGGAATGAGCGAGCCGGAATTATCGAGCGTCGAGCGGTAGAACGAAGAGAACTCGCGCAGCAACTCGCGCGCGCGGGCCGGATCGGTGCGCGTGAAGGAAGCGATGGTGTTGAGCGTGTTGAAGAGAAAGTGCGGGTTGATCTGCGCTTGGAGGGCGCGCACCTCGGCGCGTGCGGTGAGCTCCTCCTGGAGCTCGAGCTCGTGGATGGCGAGCTGCGTCGAAATGAGGTCGGCAAAGCCCGACACAAGCGCGTACTGCGTGCGGTTGACCGCGTGCGGGCTGCGGAAATAGAACTTGAGCGCGCCCACGGTGTGATCGCTCACCTTGAGCGGAGCCACGATGCCTGCGGGGATCAGCCGGGCTCGCCCGTTCTCGGCACGCACCTCCACCGCCTGGGTGAACGACTGGATGATGCCGTGCTCAATCACGTAATGCGTTGCAGGCGTATGGATGGCAGAGCCGGAGGGAAAGTCCTCCGCCATTTCGCCCACGCAGGCGAGAACGCGGCTCTCGTCGGTCACAGCGATGGTGCTCGCATGCGTCTCGGGCAGCAGGTGCCTGCAGATGGCCTCCGCACTTTCGGGAGTAAGGCCGCCACGCATGTCTTCGAGCATGTCCGAAGCGAGCGAGAGCGTCTCCTCGGTGTATTGGGAACGCAGGCGGTCCGGGTTGAGCAGGCGATAGGCGAATACCACCAGAAAGATGGCGAGCAGCACGCACACGATGGTCACCGGCACCGACTCCGCTCCCGCAATGACCAACCAGAGCAGGTAGAACGCCACCACGGACGCACCGATCACGGCAAGCATCCAGAGCAGCGAGAGGATATCGGTATGCCCTCCCGCCACACGGGACCGAAGGTTCATCAAGCCTCCTTGAAGAGTTCCGCGAGCTGCGCGTCGCGCCACAAGCCCTCCATGATGGCGGGCCAGAAGCTTTGGAAGCGCAGGTACTTTCCAGTGTTCTCGCGTGCATACCGCAGCGCGTTGCTGCGTCCATGGCGCCAGATGCCCCAGTAGGCGCGATGCTCCCGCGTGAAGAACGTGCGCACGATGGCGGTCTTGCGCACGCGCGAGTCGAGTTCCGACGAGATCCACGGACCAGGATACGGCATGAGCGAGGCGGGCGTCACCGAGTTGAGGTCGTTCTGACGGTTCGCATCGGCGAGCTTCGCCCGTTCATAATACCAGCGGTACACATCCTGCATAAAGCGCGGCGCGCGCTGTTCGATCGCAGGGGGAAGATGGCGCACCGACCACCGGTTGTCGAGCCAGACATCGAGACCGTGCAGCCGAAGATTGAAGAGGTAGTCGAGGTCCTCGCCGCGCGTGATGAACGGGTCGAACGCCACACGCATGTATGCGCGGGCATGCACGGCAAAGCATCCGCCGCACACATAGTTGGAACGCGAGATGCGCGTCCCACCAAGCGCCCGACGCATCCACTGGTTGAATTCCACGCGCTTGGTCCACCAGCGGTTCGTGATGCCCGCTTTTGAGGTGTTGGCGAAAGGAGAGTTTTCCTCATTGAAGAAATATCCGCTCTTAGCAAGGATGGGAAGGCCCTGGCGCGTCTCGTGCCCAAGAGCGTATACCGCGCGCTTCATGAAATCCGCGGTGGCAACGACCTCGTCGTCGTCCAAGAACACCACGATGTCGTGGCCCAGCACCGCTGCGATCGCGAGCCCCATGTTCCGGATGGCCCCATAGCCGCGCAGCGATACGCATTCCCCCCAGCCCGCGGGGGGCGAGCTCGCCCACGCGGTCGACGACCTGCATTGCCTCGACGTTGGTCACAACGGTAATGGTGAGCGATGGGTGGTCCTGAGCGATGCGCCGCACGCGCATGCTAACGTCGGAGGTGGCGGATAGCGGACACACCACGAGCAGGACGATGGGCGCGACATCGTCCACGTTCTCGAGCGATGCAAGGCAGCGATCGAGCTCGGTGTCTTCGCGGTTAAGGTCGGTCGAATGATCATAGGCGCCGGGGGCCTGCTGTTCGGCCCGCACATCTGCCCAGTACGTTGGGATCACGATAACCGGTCCCACGTCCATCACGACCTCTCGTCTCTGGCTCTGCACCTGCCCCAGGCACAGAGCCTCATCGAGCACGCCGGCTTTCCGCACGCGCGCGAGATATCGCCGCGAGAAGCGGTTGGCCGCCCCGAGCGATCCTCCAATCGCTAATGCGAGGCGCCCCGCGCTTCCGCAAAGGGCGAATCCGCCTTGAAGTACGGCGTGCGAGCAAGCGACTTACTCAACGGATATCCCAGCACATACATGATAACCGCTTCGCCAGCGCCCGTGGTCACCAGTCCAAAGAGATACATGAGAGGCCAGGCGCCATCGAGGGATATGGACGTGAAGGGAATCGTGTAGAAGCCGGTTGCCTGCAACAGAATGGGCAGATAGGCAGGGACGATGAGGGCGTTGGCAATCACCGGGCCGGCGAGCGCCACGAGAGGATGCTTCCTCATCTTCCAGGTAAAGCAGGCGCCCGCAAACGTGGCGAGCGAGCCGAAGACCACATCGAGCAGGCCGAGCATGCCCGTGCCGGAAAGCGCGATGTTGGCGACGTTGGCGATAGCGCACCCGAGCGTAAGCCCCGGAATGGCAGCCGGGGTGAAGAGCGCGAGCGCGCAGAGCGCCTCGGACACGCGGAATTGGATGGGACCCCAGGCCAGGCTGCCAAGGAAGAGCAGCGCGATGAGCGTGCATGCCGCGTACACGGCAGCGATGACCCCTATACGGGCGACTTCATTCGATTTCATGAGCATTCACCTTCTATGTTGGAGGGCTTTACTTGAATGCTCATCAGACGTGCCGGCGGATGGTCTCTTTTGGGACGGGTCTGTTTTGATCCATTTGACCCACCTCGGCCGCGATGGGTCAAAACGGACCCGTCCCAAAAGAGACCAGCAGGGCCGTCGCGCCCGGCCCTACGCCAGGCCCTTGATTCGAGAGAGCCTGATGAGCATGACAAAGCCCACGACCAACAGGATCCCGATGGAAAGCACTCCTAAAGAAGCATCCCCCGTGAGCGATGTCACGACAGATACTAGCAGAGTTCCCATGACGCTCGCATAGCGCCCGAAGATATCAAAGAAGCCGTAGTACTCGTTCGAACGCTCCTTGGGGATGAGCTTGCCGAAATAGCTGCGCGAGAGCGCCTGGATACCGCCCTGGAACATACCCACCACCACAGCGAGGATCCAGAACTCCACCTCGCTCTTGAGGAAGAACGCCGCGAAGAGCACGATGCCCACGTAGGCAGCCACCGCGATGAGAATCATGCGCAGGGTTCCGTACTTCTTGGCAAGCGATCCATACGCAATCGCGGAGGGGAACGCCACAAACTGCGTGACGAGCAGGGCCAGGATGAGCGCGGTCGAATCGAGGCCGAGCGACGTGCCGTAGGTTGTCGCCATCGAGATGACCGTGTGCACGCCGTCGATGTAGAAGAAGAAGGCGATCATGTAGATGAGAATCGCCCGGTCCTCGGCGATGCGGCGCATCGTGGTGCCGAGGCCGCGGATGGTCTTGACCACCTCTCCGCCGAACGTCTCGCCGGGTGCAAGCTCCTTGGCGTAGCGCTGCTTATACGTGCGCACGAGCGGCACGGTGAACGCAAGCCACCAAATGCCCGTGATGATAAACGAAACCTGCACGCAGAAGAGCATATCGAGGCCCAGGGCCGAGGGTCCCACCAGGATGAGCAGAATGCACACGATGAACGGCACGCACGACCCGATGTAGCCCCACGCGTATCCGGAGGAAGACACGGTGTCCATGCGATCGTCGGTGGTGATATCGGGGAGCATGGCGTCGTAGAACGTCATCGACGAGTTGAGCCCGATGGTGCACAGCACGTACACCACGAGAAACGGCATGGCACCCATGGGGATAGCCTGCGCGAAGCAGAGCACGAGACCCGTGAGGAAGAAGCCAAGGAAGAACTTGATCTTGTTGCCCGCATAATCGGCGAGCGACCCCAGAACGGGCATGAGCAGCGCCACCACGAGCGACGCCACCGTCTGGGCGTTTGCCCATGCGGTCACGAGCTCCGCAGAGGAGGCCCCCGTGTTGATCGCGTCGAAGTAGATGGGCACGACCGACGTGTTGAAGAGGACGAGGGCAGAATTGCCCACGTCGTACATGACCCAGTTGCGTTCCTGCTTGGTGTAGTTCACGACTGCTTCCTTCCCCATGCGCACGCGCGAGGCGCATGCAAAACAGCCTTATATGGTACGGCACCGAACAGAAAAGCACCGTCAGGATTTAGTAAAGAGGCCAGCCCTGAGCCGGATGCCGCCATGGGGCACCGCCGCACCCAGCGGCAGAGCGCCGTCATCGGTACCGGCCTTTCGGCCACAGGCCGGCCTCAGGGGCTAATCGTCTTCCTCAAGCTCCTCGTCGTCGGCAAGGGGACGTCCGGAGTAGTTCACGCGGTTCGTGACCTCTTCCATGGGAACCCCGTCCACGAAAGCGCGCGCAGCACTTTCGTAGTCGTCCAGCGCCCGGTCGAACACCTCGGGGAAGCTCTCGAACGAGACCGCCCTGGTGAACGGATTCTCCCACTCCAAGTGCCCCATGTTGCCCGCTCGAAGCGGAGGCTCGGTAGTCACCCGGTGCGCGAGCGAAGCCAGCAGCGAATGGCCGCGCACGGCTCCCTCGATGAGCCCGAGAACCTGCGAGATTGGCGCATTCGCCGGCTCGACGAGCTGGTAGACGAGCTTCATGTCGGCCACGGCGCCGCCGTACTCGGGAGCCCCCACCGAGAGACCGAATACGCTGAGCGCCGTATGGCTCATAAGCGTTCCGGCAACCTTGTTGATACGATCGGTCGTCACGAGCTCGCATGCAGGCGGGCAGTCCTCCGTAGTTGCGCCCCCGCGCTTAATCTGGAGCATGAGGACGTCCAGGTCGCTTTCGATGATGGCATGCACCTGGCTCCCCGCATCTTCGAGCGTCTCATCGACTTCCTGCACGCCCCATTGCTGGGCGTAGACGAACGGATGGGCATTACGGTCGAGCACGTAATGAGAGAGCATGCCCAAAGCGAAGGCGCGGCCAATCTGGGCATCGTGCTGGCGTAGATGCGACACCCCGTCGCGCAGCGCCGCGAACTGCTGGGAGATGCGGCAGCGATGCATGGCCTGGGCGAGCCCCATGCACTCGGCGATATGCGGTGTGCGCACGCGGAAGAAGAATGGATCAGGGCCTTGGTTTGCCAGCAGAAACGCCATGCGTTCATCATCGCTTCCGATGATTCCCGCTGGTAGCCTATCGATACTTTCCTCGCCAAAGAGGTGATGGGTGATGAGTGCAGGCATGTCGCCCCTTCCCGCGCACCGCGGCAGCGGGCGTGTTCCCATGCTGCCATGCGCCTCCGAGTCGTTCTGTTCCATTATGCCCAACGCGAACCGCAAGATACCCGCCAATGCCCGGGGAAACATACCGCTCATACGATGCCCGCCGGAATTGCCGGGAAACCCTGCGACGATGCGATACCATGGTGCGTAAACATGCAGATGTTGGGAGGGAGGTGCGTCGCCGTGCCACAGGGACAACGCGACGGAGCGGATAACCATCCACAGGGCCAGGCACCCCGCGGCTCGGACACGGGCGTTGGTATGCCCACGCCCCGATCGGCACGCCTCGCCTCCTATCGCCCGCCGCACCAACATGCGGCCTTCCCTCACGAACAGGAGCCGGTGGGGGCGCCCGCCCCTAGAGAGCGTCAAGCCGAACGCCAGCCAGGCGCTCCCGGCCATCGCAGCGGGCATAGCGCCATGCCGCACGGCCGCTCCACCCAAGGCAGCGAGGCAGCATCCCGCCACGAACGCAGGGGCCGTCCCTCCCCCAACGATGCCATGCCTCGCCGCATCCAACGAGGCGAAGCCGGAAGCCCGCGCCAGGAATCGCGCGGCGATGCCGGATCTCTCCGCCGCCGGGAGCAGCGCGACAATGCCGGAAGCCCTCGCAGCCCGGAATGGCGCGGCGGGAACATCCCGGTACGCGAAAGCAACCATGTTCCCGGGCGCAACGGGCGAGATCCCATGCGCGCCGGGCGGGTTGCTGGGCGGGCAGTAGACTCCCGAAGAGGCCCCACCGGGCCCTATCCCCCTACCGCCAACAGGGCCGCGCGCATCTTAGGCACCATCGCCATGGTCGCGGCCGCCCTCGTAGGCGCGCTGGGAAGCGCCGTAAGCAAGCTGTTCGACCGCTTGTTTGGCCGGCGAAACCCTCGCGCTGCATTCTCATCCCGCTCATCGCGCCGCCGCTGGTCGGGCGGTGCGCCGCGCTCTGGGCGCAGCACGTTCGCACGGGGCTCCTATCGGGGCAGCTCGTGGAGCAGACGGGGGCGCCGCCAACCCGTTCGGCTGCGCGCCGTGCTCGCGCCATCCTGCATAGGTGCCCTGGTGCTCACACTCGCCTCAACCGTTTTCTTCGTGCCTTCGGCTGGCGCGGACGCCACTGCCGAGGCGAAGCTTCTCGACCTCACCCCCAGGAGCATAGGGCAGCTTCCCGCGTCCACGCAGCGCTCATCGTGGCAGCAGGGCAGCATGCCCTACCTTTTCCAGACCGACCCGCTCTGGGCCCAGAAGCCCTACGCAGGAGCCACCGTGGCGCTCAACGGCTGCGGCCCCACCTGCCTCACCATGGTCTACATTTACCTAACAGGCAACACCGACCTCACGCCCGCCGACATGTGCGCACGCGCCGACGCAAGCGGCTACGCGCCCACCGGCGCAACGGAGTGGCGTTTCATGACCGAGATGCCGAGCAAGCTTGGGTTCTCCAGCCGAGAACTCGAACTCACGCCAAACGCGATATCTACGGCGCTCGAGGCAGGACAGCCGGTCATCTGCGCCGTGGCCCCTGGCGACTTCACCTCGGTGGGCCACTTCATCGTACTTTCCGGCATCGACGACGCAGGCATGCTCACGGTCCACGACCCCAACAGCAGCCTGCGGAGCGCTCAGAAGTGGAGCGTCGATCGCATTTTGGGTCAGACCACCGCATGCTGGGCCTTTACCGCATAGCAAGCGGCCCCGAGATGCGCCGAGGCCGCCTTGCGGGGCTTTGCGGGGCTCGCGCTCACCAACGCAAGGCGGGCGGCCCCGATATGAACCGAGGCCGCCCGCCTAATCGTTATGTAGAACCAGCTCAGCAGCCGGTGCGCGGCGCGCTAGTACACGCCGGGCCAGAGGTACCAGGAATTGCCGATCTTGATCGCGCACACGCCGATGTTCCCCATGTCCTCGCTCTCGGTTTCACCGGCGCTATAGCCTTCATAATCCTCGTTGAAGGTAACGGAGACCTCGCCGGTAAGATAGTAGCCCTCGGTAACAACGCCGTCGCATCCGCTTGACGCAAGGGTGTCGTTGATGCTCTCTATGTCGTAGCTATCGAGCCTGTCGCCCAGCTCCACATCGATCGAGATGGTGAACATGTCCGTATAGCTTGAAAGCGTTGACGCATAGTATTCCATGCTACCGCCAAGCGAGCTGCCCATGTACTGGGTCAGCTCTTCGCGCGTATAGCCGCTCTCCTCAAGCGCCGAGTCGATGAACTCGGGCGGAATAAGGTCGATGATGCCGCTGCCGAACTTCTCGAACGCAGCAGAATCAAAGTCGCTCTGCATAAGGTCGTCGAAGAGAGCATCCGTCTGGTCGGCGATGCCCTGCGCGCTCTTGTGCGCTCCGCCGCCAAATACGCCAGAGACCGCGAGCACGATGGCCACTACGGCAACCACGGCGACCGCCAAGATGCCGATGGTCATGCCACGGGTCACGCGGAACGGCTTTTTAGGCGGCTTGACATCGAAGGGGCTTTGGCCCGCTGGCGCCGGCGGAACACCCGGCGGGACGGAACCGGGAGCTGCGGCGAACGGAGGCGCAGATTGCTGCCCCGCAACTGGCGAGGGTGCCGGAGCAGGCTGGGGCGCGCTCGCGTTGGGCTGGGCTGCACCCGCAACAGGCTGGGGCGCTACCGGCTTGCCGCAATGCCCGCAAAATGCAGCGCCGTCTGGCAATTGAGAACCACAGTGAGGACAGTACATGTCAACCTCCCCTTCCCGCGCTCGATAGACCCCGTAGCCCCGAGGCGCATTGCGCGAATCCAAGGCGACGCGCCACCCAGGGCGCGCCGCTTTCTTGGACTAAAGTGTAGCCTCACCAACGCCCCCACAGGAGCAGGCAATCGCCAAACAGCAGGTTTTCTGGCGCCCACCGGACGCCGCTCGCCTACACAATCGGGGCAATCCCAGAAAAATGCAGGTACAGCGAGATAAGAGCAACGATGACGACCACCAAGGCTATGACCTTGTCATGCGCAGCAGGAAGCACCGGCTTGCCGCGCCCCTTCTCTCCTGCCGCATACACCAAGATGCCCGGGGCAAACAGGATCGTCGTGATCATCACACCTTGAAGACCCGTAGACCACACGAGGAAGATCGTATAGATGAAGCCGAGCGTGCCGAAGAACCGCGCAGTCGCGAGTTTGGGCGCACGAGGGCCGTCTAGGTGCTCGTTCTTCCAGCCGATCACCATGTAATAGGCTGTGGAGCACACATAGGGGATGAGAATGGTGTTGACTGCGCACGAATAGAAGAACTGATACGTACTTGCCGCAACCGCAGATAGCACAAGGAACAGCTGGGTGATGCTCGAGCTTACAAGCACCGTCACGATCGGGGCACCGCGATCGTTGGTCTTGGCGAACGACTTGGGGAACGAACCTTGCCGCGCAGCCTCGAAGGGCGTCTCGGAAGCGATGATCACATAGCCAAGCATGGCGCCCACAAGCGAGAGAACCACGCCGAGATTTACGACCGCCGCCCCCACCGGGCCGATGGCATGCTCGAGAATGCCCGCCATGGAGGGCGTTGCAAGCTGGGCCATCTCTTCACGCGGCATGATGCCGAGGGAGAGCAGCGAGATGATGAGGTAGAGCACGAAGACGGCGATGAAACCGAAAGCCGTCGCTCGTCCTACGTCTTTCACGTATTTTGCACGACCCGAGATAACGACGGCGCCCTCGATGCCCGTGAACACCCAGACGAGCGCGATCATGGTCGAGACGACCTGCTCACCAAAACTCGGGCCTCCGGGCTCGCCCCAGAAATTATCCATAAAGATATCCGGGTTGAATTTGCCCAGAAGCACGATGGACAACACGAACATGCCAAGCGGAACGAGCTTCGCCAGCGTGACGATTGTGTTGATGCCAGCGGCCTCTTTAACCCCGCGCGTCACCAAAAACGTGAGGAACCACAGGAACACGCTCGCGCAGATGATTGAAATCATGTTGTTGCCCTCACCGAACACCGGGAAGAAATACCCCAGCGCGCTGAAGAGCAGCAATGCGAAGCTCACGTTCGAGAGGCATGCACTGATCCAATAACCCCAAGCGGAATTAAAGCCTACGTAATCGCCAAATCCTGCAGCGGCATACGCATAGATGCCGCCCGTAAGATCAGGGCGCGCTTGCGACAGGCCGTTGAACACCATCATGAGCGCGAACACGCCAATGAAACAGATGGCCCACGAGACGATGACGGCACCGGAGTTCGCACCGCCGGCGGCCATATCGCCCGCGAGCGAGAAGATGCCGCCGCAGATGCTCGCGGTAATGACCATCATCGTGAGGCGGAAAAGATCGAGACCGTTAGGATCGATGATACCGTCGTCGCCAACGCGCTCGACGACCTCATGGCCCTGTGCCATACGAGCTCCTTTCCCTACTTGCGTAGACGTAAAAAGGGGCCGACGCGCAGGCCGGCCCCGAAAAAAAACACCTTAGAAACGCAGCGACAGGCAGGAGAGGCCACCGTCGACCTTGCGATACTCGGAGGTATCGACCACGAGGGTCTTGTAGCCCAGGTCCTGGACCGCCTTGAGCACGGTCGGGTAGCCCTCGGCAACGATGACGGTGTCGTTCACCCAGATGCAGTTGGCACCGTAGGCCTCTTCCTCAGGCACAACGATCTTGTTGTACTGGGCAAAGTCCGGCTTGTCGATGAACTCGCCCGAAACCAGCATGTTGTTGTTCTCGATGTAGTTCACGCCGGTCTTG
>OLPF01000716.1_pt1 | contig 32125 bp, 25 predicted proteins | sample 1673121 | NCBI WGS metagenome assembly OLPF01 (sample SAMEA3136756, study PRJEB25190) | human gut metagenome
CGCTCAAGTCTCATCCTTTTTTACTCTACTGTCCAATATGTATTGTAGCTCTACAGGCTCCTGACAGGCCAAAGACAAAATTGCCGTTGTTCTTTCCAGCACAATATGCTATAATAGCGTTGCTCTTCGCACAGCGAAGGACCGGGGCATTTGAAGCTGGGCAGGAGCGGTGCCTTCCTAGAAATCGAATCCTTCGAATCCTGGAGCCCTGCAAAATTGAATATTTTCTGTATAAGCCCCCGTAGCTCAGTTGGATAGAGCGGTCGCCTCCTAACAATCGAACCGTTCGAACCCCAGAGCCCTGCAAAATTGAATATTTTCTGTATATGCCCCGTACCTCACCGGGATAGAGGGTCCGCCTCCTAATAAGAAGTCGGACTGCCGCCTGAATTGAGCGATCAAGTGCCCCAAATCCCCCGGAATCTGTTCGATTTTCCCTCCCAGAGCTACCGCCAAACAGCTAACGCGAGGCGGAAGATAAAGGGCCTGTGAAAGTCGAACACGCCACCCGCAGTTAGCCAGCTAACGCGGAAAGCCCGGATTAATCTCCTCGGTCAGAAAGGCCGAAAAGCTCGAAAGCCTTGTAAAATAAGGATTTCGAGGACATGGTCCCGTACCTCAGCAGGATAGAGGGTCCGCCTCCTAAGCGGCAGTTCGTTCGAATCCTGTGGAGCCTGAAAATTGAATATTTATCGTATAAGCCCCCGTAGCTCAGTTGGATAGAGCGGTCGCCTCCTAAGAAAGAGGCCGCCAATCCCATTTTCGAGAAATCGAAAGTGAGCGCATCGTCCGAAATGTGTATGGCGCATCCCCTTGTGCCTGCCACATTTCATCTAATCAAAAGTGAGCGCTGATCTTCTGTGGCTCCAGCGACACGATCACAGGAAGGATGGTGACCGAAAAAAATCGGCTGACTGACCAGAAGAAAAAAACTCATAAAATCATAACGAATAAATTTCCGGAAACCCTTGAAAACACTAGGTTTTTGCTACATGCACCCGTAGCTCAGTTGGATAGAGCACGAGCCTCCTAAGCCCGGGGCCGCGCGTTCAAATCGCGCCGGGTGCACCAATTTACAAGGAAAATCCCCTGATTTAGAAGCGAAACGCATCTAACAGCGTGCCGCCCAAAAGTCGGGGGATTTTTCTATTTGACGGTATATGCTCTATGCGGAAGTGTCTAACGGAAAAAAGGGCTGTTTGAAAAATTCAAACATTTACCAGTAAAACTGACCCGGACAGTGGTTGTATCAATCACGGAAAAAAGAGCGGGATTGGATACCTGATGGAAACTACAGTAGACTGTAAATATGGAATTATAACCGGCGTGGATGTGTATCCGGCAAATGAAAAAGAAAGTTTGCTGGTCTTACGGCATCTGGAGCAGCAGATTCAAAACGGGGTCCCGATGCAAAACATTGCATTGGATCGTGGCTATGATACCGGCGCTGTTCATCGCGGCCTGGAACTGCTGGGCATTACAGGATATATTCCTGCTATTCAGTTTTCCAACTCTCCTGAAAAGTATGGCTTTTACTATCTACCCCAGGAAGATGCATTTTGTTGTCCGGAGGGCGCAAAACTCGTTTACCAACGGCTGAACTGCAGCCAAACAACCGGGAAATACTTGCGGTGTTATCAGGTACAAGGCGATACTTGCAGACATTGTAAGCAAAACTCTACTTGTTTTAAGCAAACGGGTGTTCGACGCAGAATTCTTGGAAGCAGTTGTTATCCTGCCTTTTATAGAGGCCACGAACGCATTGGCAGCAACACTTATTGGCATATGATGCGTCTGCGCAAAATATGGGCAGAAGGATCGTTCTCTGTACTCAAACGAGAACATTGTCTTTCCAAGATCAGAAAAAGGGGCATTCCAGCTGTGACAGAAGAATGCCTCTTATCTGCTATGGCGTTAAACCTAAAAAGGATGGTCAGGGCTATCCTTTCGACCTCGCATATGTTGAAAATCGGAGCCGAAAGCATCCACTTTCTGCTCCAATTCCTTTTTTTGTCAACAGGTCCCTTATCTTACCTTATCAGTATGGATCTGGAGACGCTGGTATCTACCCGTCAGGCCGCCTATGACCGCTGGAACAGCAAGTAAAAGTCTAAAAGCCGGTATCGCCTTTTCAATCACGAAGGGCGATACCGGCTTTATTCACTAAAAGATAGACCGGCATTTTCGAATGGCAGGCTAGGGAGGAAAAACAATGGCCAAAAAACAGAAAAAGTCTAAGTTTGATAGGGCTTACGAAACCTTTCTTAAAATTTTGATGTGGGTTTTAATTACGTTTGTTGCCTATGTTTTGGTGAATGTAAGCATAAAGACGATCGTCTCATTGCTCCATTTGGATGGAAGCCTTCCAATGAAAAATGGAAAAGTCATTGCAGATGAAACGGAACTAATCCATAATCAGGGAACGAGTGCCCATCCGAGGTATTTTTCTTATGGAAAAGTACGACCAATTCCCGGATATAAGAGAGAAACTGAATCGTTTTTGGCTGATTCCAATGAAACTGATTTTCTTTTTCGGCGGGAAGAAGGCACTCAAGGCCCCGACCAGATTTATTTTGCCGTAACAACCAAGGAAGCGGAGACGGCTGCCGAGGAAGCAAGGGAACGAATGCTAGGATTTTATCAGAATGCGGAAGCACAAATGCTGGAAAAGTGTCGTGGAACAGCCGGTGAGTACATAAAATTTACGTATACCTAGAGTCCGCTCCGCAACCACCAAAACATAAGAAAACCAACATGTGAACAGCCCGTATGGTATTATACAAGTGCAAGGAAAAGCGTGAAAAAACCACAAAAAGCTTGCACAGGAGTGAGGGCGGATGTACAAGAAGGAGACTCAGCTGGCATTCGAGGACTTTGTTTTTCCGTTCGGGGAACTGGATTCGGAAAACGAATGGGTCAAACTGGCGGGTCTGATTCCCTGGAACACGGTGGAGCGAGCGTATGCGGAGCAGTTTGTGGATAACGGGTATCCGGCGCATTCGGCGCGAATCGCGCTGGGGGCACTCATCATCAAACAGCGGCTGAGATGCAGCGACGAGTGGACGGTACGCCATGTGAGCGAGAACCCCTATCTCCAGTTCTTTCTCGGAATGAAGGCGTACAGCTCAAAGGCTCCCTTTGGGGCATCCACCATGGTGGAGTTCCGCAAGCGTTTTCCGCCGGAGGCCATTGCGACGATTCTGGAGGCCAGCATTCCAAAGAAACCCCGTCAGGATCATGACGACCAGGGAAAGCCAGACGGGAGCAGCGGACAGAAAGCAGCGCAGTCTGAGCCGGAGACACCGTCAAACAGCGGAACACTGCTCATGGATGCGACCTGCTGCCCGGCTGATATCGCCTTTCCGCAGGATTTCCAACTCCTGAATCACGCCCGGGAACTGCTGGAAGACATTGTCCGGGAGACCTGCATGGCCAATGGCTGGAAGACACCCCGGATGTACTCAAAGATTGCACGAAAGTCTTTCCTGAACCTGTCCAAGAGCAAAAAACGTTCTGCCAAGGCCATTCGGAAGTGCATCAGGCAGCAGCTGCAGTTCATCCGCCGCGATATCGGGTACATCGCGGACTTCGTCCGAAACAAAGATATGTCCATTTGATCGCCCTGATGGATCAGCAGCGCTCTCTCCATATCCCAATCCCTGCCCTTAGCCATCAAGGCTTTGCTCATGTTTTTTCAAACTGTGCCCATGCGGTTAGCCGATCCCTCCAATTGGTTGAGGGGATAATGCTGTACATCCTGCTTTGCATGGCTCCTGGCACCGGCTAAGCCGGTGGTCATGATTGATAGGCACATCGAACTGCCCATACACCCAATAGTCAAATAGGTTGACGATCATCCCCTTGTGCAAGAGACCCTTCATGTTAGATATAACAAGCCGGCTTCTCCGTTTCGTATACGAAGTCTTCAAACGCGGCGCTTCCGCCCGCGCCCTCTCTCGCAAAGCCGAACAGCGCGATGCGGTAGCCAGTGAAGTGTGTAAGCAGGTATGTCATCTGATGGCGGTATCCCTGACCCAGCTCGCGCCATGCGCCGTTCTGCTGAAGATAGAACGTCGCTTTATCCTTCATACACTCAAAATCGAACCATACGCCCAGGCGCACGCGATCGCCCGGCACAGAGATGCGCTCCACCTCGACCCCATCAGCGGGGCCGTTTTCGTTTCGGGCGCGCAGCGTGACAAAGAGCTCGCCTGCCTCACACGCAAGGCCCGCAAAGGCCCAGCGGTCCTGCAGGGCACAAAGACCGGCAATGTTGCCGTCGCGCAACTGCGAGCCATCCAGCGTAACGGCCGCAAAGCAGCCGGGATATAGCGTGCGCTGCGTGAGCGTGTTCGCGGCCTGCGTCAGGCTTTCGCAGGTCTTGCCAAAGCGGATGGTGTAGCGGCCGCTGCCGTAGCTAAGCAGGCTGCGGTCGGGGATGTGGTTCCACTCCCAGAAAGGCTTCATTTCGCCGCGGAAATCGTCGCTGCCGTAAAGCGGTGCGCACACCCATCCGGGCCTCTCGCAGCGGTTTGTGACCATGGCCGGGACCTTGCCGTTTTCACCAATCACAGGCATGCCATCTTCCCACGTCATCGGGATGAGCACAGGCATGCGCCCAGCTGCGCCGCGGTCCTGAAACAGGTAGCAGAACCAGCGCCCGTCTGGCGTATCCACGACGCCACCCTGTGCCACGCCCTGATCGAGGAAGCCCAAATCGTCCTCGAACACCACGCCGCCGGTGAATTCTCCCACGAGCGTGGTGCTGGTGTAGCAGGATTCCACGCGCTTCCAACGGTCCTTGCGGGAATGGATGACGAACAGGTAGTAGCGTCCGTTGATCTTGTAAAAATGCGAACCTTCAAAGCCTAAATAGTCGGACGTGCCGCTGTCGGCGATGATGCGGTCAAGGCCTCTGGGACGCGGACTGGTCAGGTCGTCATTGAGCTCCGTGATGCGGATTTGTGTGCCGCCGTACACAATATACGCACGCCCGTCATCATCAAAAAACAGCGAGCTGTCGTGGTAGAAGCCCTCGATCTCGTTCCGTTTCCATGGGCCTTTCATATCGCTGGCGGAATACAGATACGTCTTTTGCGTATCATAGGCCACAAAGCTGATGTAGAATGTATCGCCGCGCCTGCGCAGGCTTGCGGCCCACATGCCCTTGCCGTAGGCATTCGCGTTGCCTTCAAGCCGCTGGGCAGGCGTGTTCTCCAGCATATCGTACACATGGGTGTAAAATTCCCAGTGGATCAGGTCGTGCGAGCGCAGGATAACACATCCGGGCATGAAGTACATCGTGGTGCTCACCATGTAATAGGCGTCGCCCACGCGCAGGATGTCCGGGTCGGGAAAATCCATAGGAATGATGGGGTTGGTGCCGCTTGCGAACGGCCTGTATGGCATGGCGATCTCCTCCTTATCAGGTATCTCAAAGCTCGGGGAGCTTGCCGTCGCGGATATACACGGGAATGACGTCAATCGGCGCGTCCGCCTGCATCCACCGTCCGCCTTCGTAAATCTGATGATCCCACAGGCCGCGCCAGCGTCCCCTGGGCAGGTATACGCGGCGGCTGACGGCTCCGCGTTCGAGCACGGGGCACACCAGCACGTCGTCGCCCAGGAAGAACTCGTCGTCGATCTCCCACGCGGTTTCGTCATCCGGCTGGTTGTAGAACAGCGTGCGCATCACGGGCTGGCCGTCCTCGTGGGCCTGACGCATGGCGTTGCGTAGGTAATCGCGCATGCGCTCGCGCAGGCCAATCATGCGGGTCATAATGGCACATGCTTCCTCGCCGTAGCTCCAAATCTCGTTCTCCGCGCCGGTGGGCAGCGCGCCGCCGCCGTGATCGGACAGGGGCGCTTTGTGCGGCTCGCGGTCGCCGTGCAGGCGCATCACGGGGCAGAACGTGCCCAGCTGGAACCAGCGGATGAGCAGTTCGACAAAGCCGGGGTCGCGCGTGTCGCCAAAGTGGAAGCCGCCGATGTCCATCGTCCACCATGGGATGCCGGCCAGGCCCATATTGAGGCCTGCGACAAGCTGGGTGCGCATGCAGTCGAATGTAGATTCAATATCGCCGCTCCACACGAGCGCGCCGTAGCGCTGGCTGCCCGCCCACGCGCAGCGGATGAGGCTGACGGTCTCATCCTGGCCCGCGTCACTAAAGCCGTCCCACGCCATGCGAGCATAGCAGAGAGGATAGAGGTTGCCCTTTTCCAGATCTGAACCGATGCTGTAACGAATGTTGCTATACGGATAACCGGTGTATTCCGGCTCGGCCTCGTCCAGCCAGAACAGATCCACCCCCTGACTGCGGTAATTTTGGCAGAGCTTATCCCACAGATAGCGCCGGGCATCGGGGTTGGTCACGTCAAGATAGCAGGCGTTGCCCAAATGGCGCAGGCGGCTGCCGCGGTCCGAACGCACGAGGTAGCCTTTTTCCAGCAGCTCGCAGTAATTCTCGCTGTCCTCCTGCACGGTGGGCCACACCGACACCATCAGCTTCATACCCATGGCGTGCAGCTCGTCGCACATGGCCTTCACGTCCGGCCAATACTCGGCGTCAAAGCGCCAGTCGCCCTGATGCGGCCAGTGGAAGAAGTCCGCGACCATCACGCCCACTGGCACACCGCGGCGGTGATACTCGCGCGCCACGTTCAGCAGCTCTTCCTGCGTCTGATAGCGAAGCTTGCTCTGCCAGAAGCCGAGGGCGAAATCCGGCATCATGGGCACGCGGCCCGTGGCGGTGGAATAGAGCTTCTCAAGGCGCGCGGGCGTATCGCCGCAGCAGATCCAGTAATCCATCTGGATGGTGGACTCGGCCTCCCATTCAGTTACGTTACTGGCGAATGTGACGCGGCCTATGGCCGGATTATTCCAGAGCATGCCGTAGCCGAGGTTTGACACCACGAACGGCACGCTGGCCTGAGAATTGCGGTGTGCCAGCTCCAATGTGCAGCCCTTCAAATTGAGCTGCTTTTGCTGATATTGGCCCATGCCGTAGAGCTTTTCGCCGTCGTTGGCCTCAAAGCGCACGGTGAAGCGGCTGCAGCCCGTGCCGGTGTGAGGCGCGTACATGCGCGGGCGGATTTCCAGCGCGGAGCACAGGGGCCGGTCGGTTGGCGCGTAGCGGTTGCGCTCATATTCGCGCAGGATGGGCTTCCCGTCGCGCAGGAAGGTCATCACGCCAAAGCGATCGATGTCGCAGCGGATATGACCGTTTATGATGCTCGCGCCCTTCTCGTCAATGCTGATCTGTACGGGCACAGACGCAGCAGGCAGCAGGGCGTGATCCTCGCCGTCTGTAAAAGAGGCGGCGCAGGTGGCGCGCACGCGCAGCGCGTCCAGACCCCACGGCTCAATCATCACCTGCTCGTTGTCAAAGCGATAGAGGATGCGGTTTTCCATCTTCGTGAGCATGGTATCAATCCTTTCGTGGATGTTTGTCGGTTTGTCAGCCCTTGACCGCGCCCAGTAGTACGCCAGTCACGAAATAGCGCTGCAGGAAGGGATACACGCACATCATGGGTACCATGGCGATGAATACCTTGGCCGCGTTGAGCGATTTGTTGCTCATCTGACTGTACAGCTTGAGCTGGTCCGGACTCATGTGGTCGATCTGGGTGGTGACGACCATCTGCTGGATATACGCCTGCAAGGGATAGTTGCTGTCACTGCTGGAGAGCACCATGCCCTGGAAGAACTCGTTCCAGTAGCCGACGCCTGTGAACAGAATGATGGTGGCGAGCACGGGCACCGAGCACGGCACCACGATGCTGAAAAGAATCCGCCACGGCCCTGCGCCGTCGACAACCGCGGCCTCTTCCAGCGAATCCGGCAGTGAGCGGAAGAAGTTGATGATCAGGATCAGATTGAACACGGGCAGGCCGCCGCACAGGATCAGGCCGATCATACTGTCTATCATACCATAATTCACCATGGTAATGTACCATGGAACAGTGCCGCCGTTAAAAACCATGCAGAAAATGGCCGACCACTTGAATACGTTCACGCCGGAAAACTCCCTGCGCGTCTTGCTAAGCGGATAGGCAAAGAGCACCAGCACCAGTGTGGTGAAGGCTGTGCCCAGCACCGTGCGCTGAACCGATATGAAGAAGGAATGAAAGAATTTGCTCTCCTTCATGATCTCGCGGTAGGAGATGGTGGTGAAGTTGATGGGCCAGAGCGTCACCATGCCGGAGTTGGCCGCCGTCTTATCCGATAAGGATAAGCACAGCGTGTACCACAGCGGATACAGGCAGGAAAGCGCCAGGATGGACAGCAAGGCATAGTTGACCGTGCGCAGCAGCTTTGTGGTAAAGGTTTTGCTTTCAACCATGACGAACCCTCCTTAAAAAACGCGGTAGTCAGCCAGCTTGTAAGCCAGCGCGTAGGAGGTGACGATCAGCACGAAGCTGACCACCGATTTAAGCAAGCCTGCCGTGGTGGCCAGCGAGAATTGCAGATTCACAAGGCCCATGCGGTAGACCCAAGTGTCAAGAATATCGCCTGTGGCATACACCATAGGGTTATAAAGGTTATATACCTGGTCAAAACCGGCATTGAGCACGTTGCTCAGGCCAAGCACGCCGACCACCACCACCGTGGATGCGATACACGGCAGCGTGATCTTAAAGATTGAGCGCCACTTGGAGCAGCCGTCGATGGCCGCAGCCTCGTAGTAGGTAGGATCGACGCTGGCGAGCGCTGCCATGAAGATGACTGCGTTGAAGCCGAACTCCTTCCACACATCGGTAAACACTACGAGCTGGCGAAAATAGGCCGATTCGCCAAACCAGATGACCGGCTCCACGTTGAGCACGCCCAGCACCTTATTGACCACGCCGTTTAAGGAAAACAGATTGAGAACCACGCTGGACAGGATGATCCAGCTCAGAAAATGCGGCAGATAGACCGCCGTTTGAATGGCCTTTTTATAGCGCAAGCTGCGCACCTCGTTGAGCATGAGGGCAAAGATGAGCGGGATGATGAGGTTTAGAACCACCTTGGAGGTGGCGATGAGCAACGTGTTGGCGATCACGCGCGTGGAATCGCTCATCATAAACAGGTATTGAAAGTTTTTTAGTCCCACCCACGGCGAGCCGAACAGACCCTTGCTGGGATTGAATTTTTGAAACGCCATCACGATGCCGAACATGGGAACAATGTTGAAAAAGATCATCCACAAAACGCCCGGCACGCACATCAGATAATAATGCTTTTGTACGGAAAGACGGTGGCTACGCTGCACGAGAATTCCTCCTCCCTGAATGGAAACGATGAAGCCGGCTGCTTTTTGTCAAAAATGGGGCCAGCAACGGCCGCGCCGCACGCGGATGACCGCTGCTGACCCCGCTGGGAAAGCCGGTTATTGCTCGGAAGCCTGAGAAGCGTCGTAGAGGGCCTGCACTTCCTCGGTGATGATCTGGCCGCCCTCGGCATACCAGCGCTCCACGAAGCGGTCAAAGGCAGAGATGTCATCCTTGCCGGTGATCACGCGCATGACCATCTCGCTCTCGGCGGTCTCCAGGTTGGTCCACATCATCTCCATGCTCTCGGTCGGACTGTACGTGATGCTGTACACACTCTTGTCGGGCGTATGCTCGGCGGTGGGCTTGCAGCCGATGAGGATGGAATACAGACGCGGGAAATTGGGATCGGAGATGTTGAAATTCTCGATGTTGAGCTCGTTGCTGCCGGGCACATAGTCCTTGATGCCGTTTGCCAGCGACAGGCAATCGTTGTAAAGCAGTTTCATCGCGCTGTCCGGCTCGTTGAAATCCTCGGCAGTCTTTTCGCCGTTGAGCACATCCATCAGCGCGTGATAGGTGACCTCGCACTCATCCAGCGCCGCCAGCGAGTTACGCAGCGGATACCAGTAGATCGGGGTATTCTGGCCCATGCCGGTGGTCAGTAAGCTCTCATCTCGCACCCACACGTTGTTCATGATGATGACGGCCTTGGCCACATCCTCGGAGATGTTCTTGTTGAAGATGCAGTGGGAAGCGACGGGCGACTGCTCACGGGTATACCACTTGCCTTCGTCGGTGAAGACGATGTAGCTCTTCCAGTTAGCGGTGGGATCGTTGCGGTAGGCGTCGGGTGTGCCGTAGCCGATCTTCCACCATGGACTGAAGTACATGCCGACCTTGCCGGAGTTAATGGGTTCGTCAGGATCGTCGCGAACGCCCATTTCAGGATCGAGCAGGCCCATCTGGTACCACTTAGCCAGACGTTCGAGCGCCTTGCGGCTGCCTTCGGTCAGCGTGCCATAGACAACGTTGCCGTCCTCGCCCACATGCCAGTAGCCAGGATAGGCGTCGTAGGCCGCGAACACAGGCTCAAAGCCTGGGCCCGCCGCACCGCCGGCGAGGAAGTTGTTGTAGGCGCTGCCACCCGCCGCGATCGGAATGGTGCCCTCGCCGCCGGGCTGCTTTTCAAGGAACACCTGCGCGATGTGCTCGATGTCGTCAAGCGTCTTGGGCTCCTCCAGGCCGTACATGTCCAGCCAGTCCTTGCGGATGTTGAGCACGGAACGACCGGAGGTGGCCACGTCTACGCCCACGGTGCAGACCTGCTTGCCGTTTACCTTGGAATACTCAAAGGCCATGCCGCCGCCCGCACTCATGATCTCCTTGACCTGCGGGGAAGCGTACTGATCGAAAATCTCGGTGAAGTCGTAGAGCATGTCCGCGTTGGCTGCGGCCAGCATGGCCTTGCGGTCGCACTGCAGGCCGTCGGGCAAGGTGTTGCTGGCGATGCACAGGTTCACCTTCTGGTTGTAGTCGTCGCCCACGGCGGCGGACCAATCCACAACCACCTTAATGTTGAAGTTCTCAAGCAGATAGCGGGTGAAGACGTTGTCCTCGTTGGTATCGCCGTCCGGTAACGCTTGGGTGGGGTAGGCCATCTGGCCAATGTGTACCTCGACCACGTCGTCAAATTTCATGAAGGGATCCGGGGGTTCTTCCGCGATAGCGGCTGCGCTGGGCAGCAGCATGAGCGCGGCCATCAGCAGGGTAACCAATTTGCGCATTTTTGTCATGTGCTGTTTCTTCCTTTCTGTTTTTCTGGGGGAGGAATTCACCCCTTGCTGCGATCTATTATACGGTTAATATTTGTGCATATCAACCGAATCGCGTTGCGTAAATACAGCACAACACCCAGAGGAGCAGAAAACAAAAGCGGCGTTTGGGGCTGTTATTGCGCACCGCCGTCACTCGCTTGGGAATTTTGTTTCAAGAATTGAGAACAGCTTTCGCCCGTCACGCTGCGAAAGCTCTGTTGGAAGTATTTCACGTCGTCATAACCCACAGCCGAAGCTGTGTCGGCCACGGAGCAGCCCGACGCCAGCAGTTTCTTGGCGTGGTCCATGCGCACGCCGCGCAGGAAGCTGCTAAACGTATCGCCTGCCATGGCGCTGAAATTTTGCGAGAAATAGCTGCGGCTCATGCCCACCAGCTGGGCGACCTGCTGCTCCTTGAGGCGGCTGCCCATGTTCTGCTGTATATACAGCGCGGCAAAGAGGATGCAGTGGGGCATCAGGTGGAAATCCGGGCTTTGCAGCACGCGCGCGCACAACCCGTCGCGCAGGGCAGTCAGGAAGTGCCGCGCCTCCTGCGCGCCGCCGGTAAAGGGCGCATCGGGCGCGTAACCGAAGGCGCTGCGCAGGTCATTCTCAATGAGCACGATCAAGCGGCCGGTCTGCGGCGCATCCAGCCCGGCTGATTCGAGCTGCTCCATCATGCGGGTGAAGGTATAGTGGTTATACACCCAATACAGCTTGCGCCAGCGTGTGCACAGTTCTTCGTAGGCGCTGGCGGAGATGCCGCTGCGCGTGGGCTCCACCGGCAGGTGCCGCAGCTTGCGTTCCAGCATGTTGCTGATGGACATAAAGGACTGGGTGCAGTCTTCTTCGATGCGCAGTTTGGAGATGTAATCCAACGCGCCGAGGCGCAGGGCACTCTTGACGTACTCAAAATCCTCGTGAAAGCTGAGCATGACATATTGCAGCTGCGGATACAGGCGCGAGCTTTCCTGGATGAACTCAAGCCCATTCATCACAGGCATCACCATATCCACCACGGCCAGATCCACCTGATGCTCCGCCAGAAAATCCATGGCCAGCTTGCCGTTGGCCACATCGCCCACCACCTGCATGCCACATTTGGCCCAGTCCGTAATGGCGATCAGGCCTTTGCGAGCCAGCTTGTCATCGTCGACGATCAAAACCGAATACATGCCAGGTCTCCTTTCTTGCGGCACAATGGTGTTCACAGCAGCGGCAGCAGCATTTCCACGCAGACGCCGCCTTCGCTGCCGGGGCGGATGAGCACGTTTGCCGCCTGTCCGTAATAGGCGTCCAGCGTCCCCTGCAGATACTTAAAGCCGATGCCGCTGTCGCTGACATCGCGCAGGAGGAGGCCCTCGGAAGGCAGGGCCTTCATGCCTGCGCCGTCGTCGCGAATGCGGATGCATACATGCCCGTCATCGTGCGGATGAACTTCGAGGAGCAGGCTGCCGAACTCATTCATGTTGTGGCAGATGGCGTTTTCGAGCACGGGCTGCAGGATGAGGCGCGCGCAGGGGGTATCCAGATACGCGCCTTCCTCCACATCCATAGAAAAGTTGAAATCGTATCGCATCTGCTGCAGCTTCACATAGTCGTCGGCCACGCGCAGCTCTGTACGCAGCGTGATGATGCCTGTGGTCTTGCCCAGGCTGTAGCTGAGGATGCTGTTGAGCTGGTGGACATACTGCACGATATCCTGCTGGTTGCTCATCATGGCCAGCCAGTGTAGGGAGTTGAGGGCGTTGAGCAGAAAGTGCGGATTGATCTGGTAATACAGGTTGTCCAGCTGAAGGTGGCGCTTCTCCTTCTCGGCGTAGCGCGCGTTGTCCATCAGCATCGTGATAGCGCGCTTCATCTCCTCGATCTTGGTGAATAGTTCGTCGAACTCGCGTATACCAAAGGACTGAGAGGAGGGCGTCAGGTCGCCGTCACAGATGGTTTCCACCTCCTCGGCAAAAAGACGGATGGGCTTGTAGATAAGCCGGTAGAGCAGCGTGACCGTGCCAGCCACGATGGCTGCTGTGAGCGCCAGCACGACAATCAGGTCGCGCATCCATGCGAGCACATATTGCCAGTAGGTGGAGCGCATCACCATCAGCGCATAGGAAAAGCCGAAGGCACTCTTTTGGGACACATGATACACGTCATCAAGCACCGGCTGGCCGGCGAGCGGCTCGCCCAGCGCCACATCAGGCGAGGTGGCATACACAGTGTTTCCCGCCGGGTCCAGCATGGCGAGGATGCAGGTGTACTCGCGGCCTATCGAATCGATACGCAGCGAATCGGACACATCCAGATAGAACTCCACATACGCTTTGCGCTTGCGGCCCGGAAAATGCGCTTCTTTGGACACGGAGATGCTGGGCTTGGCGTTGAGCGCGCTCACACTGCCGTGGATGGCGTGAAAGCACATACCGTTGACAGTGAGCAGGGTGGGCAGGGTGTCGATATCAGGAGCGTTGGCGTGCAGCGGAAAGGTCATGAACTCGGTCACGCGCCTGCCGGATGAACCCGCCGGGCCAAGATAGCCCACCAGCGACGCCTTGCGGTGGCTGAACAAGATGTTGGACATGTCGTCCGACAGCGTATGTGACCTGGCAATGCGGTCAAAGTGGGTTTCGGCGGTGATGTACTCGTAGTATTTTTTACCTACTGGACCTTCGGGGCTCATCTGCTGAGCCAGGCCGGCTGCCTCGTAAAACGTGCCGTCGATCTGGCTTGCCACCATCTGCATATGGGTGTTGAGCAGGGTATACACCTGATCGTTTCCCAAATACAGGATGCGCGAGAGCACAGTTCCGGCGATCACCAGCAGACCGAGGCCCATGAACAGCGTGATGATGAGACTATAGCGTCCCTTCAGTCCAAGGTGCTTTCTGTGCGTGGAGGAAGCGATTTGCGTCATGGCAAAAACAACCCCATTCATAAGTGTTCGCTCAGTATGATTATCTATTTCTCGCGGCATGGGTATTTTCCTTTTTTGTTATGGAGGACAATTGTTTCCCAAAAAGATGACAGAAATCACCCAGAGGGTACCTGCACCTTCCATTTCTGCTTGCATGGGCGTATGGTAGGGCTTGGGGAGGAGCTCCTTTTCAATTTGCCGCTGTCAACCAAACCCACCGAACACACTCTCGCTAGATCCCAAGGAGCGAAACCCTGCTTGAAATATCCGCCAAATATCGCTTTATTAGAGGAAGGACGCAGAAAAGGGAAACTGATGAAGGACTGCACAGGCAAAGAAATCAGCATGGAGTGGCTCTATCACATCGGGGCACCCGAAGCGCAGATTGAATCTGAACGAGTATCAGGATCTGTCCCTAATTTTGTGTAAACGCTAAAAGCCGGTGTAAAAACCAAAGTGGATAGAGGCGGCGGGCAGGGAACCCTGTTCGCCGCCTTCACTGCCATGCAACAGAAATTCCGCAGCCTGTCAAGGGCAGCGGCATAGCCGCTGTTCATATACCCTTGACGGGCAAGGGATTTCTGTTATCCGGGTATCCGATCGGCGTAATAGATTGCCAGCTGGGCGTGGATGACGCTCCAGTCCTGCCGACGTCCAGTCCATTTCTTTGTAATGTCTATCATAGCGAGATACAGCATTTTCAGCAAGCTGTCATCTGTAGGAAAAACGGCCTTGGCTTTGGTGACCTTGCGGAGCTGACGGTTAAAGCCTTCAATGGCATTGGTTGTATAGATCAGTCGGCGAACCTCCTGCGGAAATTTGAAATATGTGCTCAGATTCGCCCAGCTTTCCCGCCACGAAGCGGCTATCCGGGGGTACTTCTTGCCCCAGGATTCTTCAAATGCGTCCAGAGCGCTTTGCGCTGAAGGTTCATCCACTGCGGCATAAACAGCCTTGAGATCAGCCATGAGTGCTTTCAAATCCTTATAGGACACATACTTGCTCGAATTGCGCAGCTGATGGATGATACAGTTCTGAACGTCCGTGTGCGGAAATACAGCATTGATGGCGCTGGCAAATCCAGTCAAATTGTCTGTACATTCAGAACAATTCGGATTTGTGGGGACAAGTGATGAAACAGTTACTAAAAGAAATTGCTGAAGTATCAGCGGGGCAAGGAGCACTACAGGGTGATTCAAATTACTGTGAAGGTGGAATTCCCTTTGTCAAAGCCGGTAATCTTCTTGAACTTACCGAAGGAAAATCCATACATGGTATACAGAAAGTGTCTGAAGCAGTTGCAAAGAAGTACAGGCTAAGGCTGTATAAAAAGGGGACTATTCTTTTTGCAAAAAGCGGAATGTCGTGTTTGAAAGGATATGTGTATGTACGCAGCCGTGTTTTGCTGAATGTAGAGTGGTCTGGAATCTTATCTGTCAGTTCAAAGCCGCAGAACCATCTATATGCAATATTCAATTGAACTTCCTGCACCAAACGACGTTCTGACTTGACGCCGTAAAGATATCCCACCAACAGCATTTTAAACATACTGACAGGGTCAACAGATGGGCGGCCATTTGTGGGGTAGTATGGCGCTACAAGATCGTAAATAAAGTCAAACGAAATCATCTGATTGATTTTTCGAAGCAAATGATTTTCTGGAATCAATTCTGATAAGTCAAGAATAATCATACTCATTTGACCACTTTGCCGTCCCATCATACGTCACCCCTCCTTTGCCCCCATTATACCATAGAAACCAAGCCTCTGGAGATTTTGTCAACAAGTCCAACTCTTGACAGTACCTCTAAGCCAGATAGTCATATAGAAGTTTTGAAAAACAAGGCTAAGACTGATTACAGCGGATATGACAACACCACCGTATCGAAAGAGATACGGTGGTGTTTGTTTTTTTGAGGCGGTATCGCCGAATTCCCTCAGAGAGCGCAAAGACTTATGATAGCTTCTGCTGTCGTAAGTATCTTTGCGTTACTTTCGCAGAAAGTAACAAAGGCAAGGTTAGTTCGAGTTATGAAGAATATTATTTATTCAGGTTTTCTCCGAATACGGAAGTAAATATAAAATGTCTTATAAGAATAAATTGTCATTTATCTTATTTAATCTTAATCGCCTCTGTTTCTACCCAAGCTGGTTTAAACCCGCTGTTGATAGCGATATTTTGAGATTGAACATTTGCGGTTGCAGTGCCATAGAATGGGATGTCACCCATTTCGATAATTTTGTTCTTTAAAAGTGTTACGAGATAAGAGCCTATTCCTTTTGAACGATATTCTGGTAGAACATCAATTCCAATTTGTTGCCAATGTGGCGCATCTTCTGAACAACCTGCCATCCCCATAATGTTCTCTCCATCAACTGCAATGGAAACAATTCTGTCAGGTCGCACAGGACAAGGTGTTGGAAAAGCGATTGCATTTGGAAACAGAGGATTGCCGTAAAATGAGTTTATCTCATTATCATAAAGCCACTTTACTTGAAAGCGTTTTTCTACCTCTACATTACGGCAAGGCAGAAACATATGATGTGTTGGTGCCATCTGATAACCGTATTGCTTCAGTTCTTGGTTAAGAACGGAAAGACTGCCTAATTCAAAAAGGCTGTGCCCCTCAACATCCTTGATAAAGCTGTGCAGAAAATCATGCAGACATTCGTCCGCCATAATGACAGTGTTTTTTTCCAAGTGTCACCATTTCCAAAAAGGGCTTATCAGGATTATAGCTTCTCCTGCCCTCATTAAGTTTCGAGACTGTAATAACATTTTCTTTTGCTTGAAGTTCAGTTGGAGTGCAGTTGAAATCAATGGATAACTGTTGTAGGAGTTTTTCGTAGTATTCTTTGAACATACTTCTCGCCCTCGCTTTTTCAAAATATATAAATTCTTCATACGATCCGATTTCCTGTATTATACCACATTTCCTCCGAAAAAACAACTCTCCGAGGTGCGTAACAAAACGGTTCCTTCTTTTAAGAATTATTCCTCATAATTCTCATACCCATCACGAATACGGTCGATTATACCTTTGAGCAGAGTATTATCCCAGTCAACTCTGTAATTCCTGTAATCCCATTCAGGAGCATTATCAGAACAACTGCTCGAATAATAAATTTCGGAATGTCCGTTCTCATCGGTTTTCCTGATAGCTTCAAGCAGTTCAAAAGCAGGCATATCATCAACAATACCACGACCTGCACCGTCAAGGATTTTTGGGTAAGCTGTTCCGTGTCCTCTCAGCATATCGTTTATTTCAAGAAGCTCAATATTGAATACCTGACAACAACCTAAATCGTATGTCATTTGAATAGTATCGCCCACATTCAGACCAAGCGTTCCGATTTTATGAACTCCGGACAAATCATATCTCTCGTTATCATAATTTGGCAAATCCTCAAAATCTTCCTCGGTAAGAAAATATGTCGTTCCCTTGAATTTCATTTCAAACAGATGATACGCCATTGTATCAAAGGACGCAAGAATCATATATCCAAGCTTGGCGAGAGTATAGTTGGAAGAAACTGCGGCTATTCGCCATATTTTGTTGTCGCAGTCTGCGTATGTGATTTTGAATGTGTAAATTTGTACTGCCATATTTTTTACCTCATTTATATATGATAAATCACTTCTTTATTGTGCTTTTTCGCATATTCAATTTCTTTTCGAACGGAATTTCCAATATGACCGTCAATGTTTACAACATAAATTCCATCACTCAAATCAATTTTACGATAATGAGCCACTTCCAAAACCTTAATATCTTCATCAGTCGGAACAACATTATCTGGAAGATATACACATTGAAGAACATTGAATTTTTGCTGCGTTTCAAGATAATATGCAATACTTTTCATTTCATTTGTAAATCGCATACTTCCGCAAATAGTAACTGTTTTCATTGTAATACCTCCAAAATATTCTGCAACCTATCCACAACATAATCTGCCTGCTGAAAATCATTCATAGGTATTTGATATACAGAAAAGCCCTGCTTAACCCATATTGTTTTCATTCCGAGTTTATTAGCAGGTTCAATATCATTGTCTATTCTGTCGCCAATCATAACAGCATTTTCGGGAGGACAGTCTGCACGGCTTATACAGCGGAGATTTTTATTTTGGATATGTCAGGTTGTGCAGGGGTCGCGCCTCGCCTTCTGCGAGGCGTGACCCCTGCATTGCGAGGCGCATCTGTCACGCGCCGTGCCCCGGACAAGCAGCACCACAGCTCCACGCGGGCGCATCTGCGACCGGAGAGGCTCAAGAAAGATCGCGCGAATGGGATTCTTAAGGGATGAAATCCCTTAAGCAGAGTGCAGAGACAGCGTCTCTGCCAGATTGTCAAGGCAGAGCCTTGACCGAGAGACCAGAGAGCAGCGCTCTCTGCTCACCTCTCCAGCACAGCGTCCAGCTGACGGCTGAAGACCGTGGCGGCGGCGCCGATGATGCCCGCGTCTTGGCTGAAGGCGGTTTCCACACACACGGGAGCCTCCTCGGGCAAGGCGGCGCACAGGGCGTCGGAGATCTGCTGGTGCAGCTGCGGCCCCAGCAGTGTGGGGATAATGCCTGCCAGCACGCACAGATCCAGATCCAGGGTCATGACCAGGTTATATATAGCGCCGGAGAGCAGGGGCACCAGGTAGTCCCGCAGGGCAGCGGCGGTTTCGTCGCTCAGGCGGGCCCCGTCGTGCAGGCGGACGCCGAAGCGCTCCTCCAGCGTCTGCAGGCAGACGGCGCGCTCCAGGGTGTCCTGGGGCTGTCCGCGCCGGGGCGCCCCCAGCGCAGGATGCAGCAGCATGTAGCCGACCTCGCCCAGGCGGCAGCGTGCGCCCAGCTGGAGCTTGCCGTTCATGCGAAGGGCGCCGCCGCAGCCGGTACCCAGGGACATGTACAGCATATCCTTGCCCTGGCCGCTCTGCTGGCGCAGGAAGGCTTCGCCCTCGCAGGCGGTGTTCACGTCGTTTTCCACCAGCAGGGGCATATGCAGTCCCTGACAGAAGTCGGGGAATATCTCGCAAAAGGGCGTAGGCTGCGTCAGGCCCATGGCGCTGTAGCTGACGATGGCGCCGGCCTGGGGATCCATATTGGCGGGGAAGCCGATGCACCCGCCCAGCACGTCGGCGCTGCCGGTCTGGCGCACCATGCCCGCAATGGCCTCGCTCAGGGGCGTCAGGTCACGGGTGCGGGCAAAGTCACCCAGTTCGATGGTTTCCCGCACCAGCACGCTGCCGGTCATGTCCGTCATGCCCACATGGGCATAGCGGCCCTCGCATTCCACGCCGATGGCCCGGTAAGCGCCGGGCTCGAACTTCAGCATGTGTCCGCGGCGACCTGCGCCGTCCATGGGCTCGATTTCCTCCAGTTCCCGCAGCAGCCCTTTGGCGATGAACTCATCCACCACCTTCATGACGGTAGGGAAGCTCATGTTTGTTTCTCGGGCCAGCTGAGCCCGGCTGAGCTTTTGGCGCTCGCGGATCAGGTCAAATACCATCCGGCGGGAATTTCTGCGGCGCGCGGCGGGATCGATCATGACGGATAACCTCCAGCAGTGAGGATTGTTGCGCTGTTCTTTATCATACCATCATGACTGCAAATCGTCAAATGCCCTGCGAAAAGATTATTCAGTTTTTTTCGGAAAAAGATTGACTTCCCGGGCGGGAAGTGATAAGATAAAAATAAATACTAAAGCACATTTAATAATTTGGGAGGAGATCATAATGCACGAGGAAAAGGTGCGTCTGGTGGACAGCCAGATTCAGCAGCTGATGGAGATGGTGAAGGAAAGGGAGATCGAGCAGGTGTATTTTGTAGCTTGCGGCGGCTCTCTGGCCACGCTGCAACCCGGCAAGTATACCCTGCAGCGGGAGACGGACAAGGTGTTCGCTGAAAGTTATAACGCTGCGGAGTTTGTGGCTGATCCCCCTGTGCGGCTGAACGAAAAGACCCTGGTGGTGCTCAACTCCCAAAGCGGCGGTACCGCTGAGACGGTTGCAGCTGCCAGGCTGGCTGCCGAACGCGGCGCGCTGACCACGGCTTTCACCACGGCCCCCGGCTCCGCCATCGAAAAGACCGTGGAGCAGATCATCTACTATTATGACAATCCTGCCGATCCCTTCCCCGCCGTGCTGACCATCTTCCCCGAAGTGGTGAAGCTGACCTGGGCGCTGCTGGATACCCTGAACGGCACCTCCTGCCTGGGCGAGGTCAACGAGGCCATGCTGCGCCTGCAGGGCACCATGGACAAGGCCTGCGAGCAGTACCTGGACGCTGCCCGCAAGTTTGCAGCGGAGTACCGGCATGAGGATCTGATCTATACCATCACCGCTGGTCTGAACAGCTGCGTAGGCTATGTGATGACCAACTGCCTGGTGATGGAGTCCCTGTGGAAGCACTCTTCTCCCATCCATGCGGGCGAATTCTTCCACGGCGCCTGCGAGGCGGTGGACAATACCACCACGGTGCTGGTGCTCATGGGCATGGGCAAGACCCGCAGCCTGGAAGAGCGCGTGGTGAAGTTCCTGCTGCGCAAGACAAAGAAGCTGATTGTGCTGGACGCCAATGCGCTGGACATGAGCGAGTATCCTGCTTACCTGTGGGAGATTGCCTCCACGCTGGTGCTGAACCGTCTGTGTGCGCTGTATATTGACGAGATGTCCTATGTGATGGGCCATCCAGTTTCCTCTCGACGCTATATGGGAGTGGAGAAATACTGATGAAACTGCTGGGTATTGGCGACAACGTATTTGATCATTACCGCTGGCGCAAGGAACTGTATCCCGGCGGCAACAGCGTGAACGTGCCCGTGCTCGCTCGCCGCTACGATGGCAGCGAAACCGGCTATATCGGCCTGATTGCCGATGACCGGGAGGGCAGGCACTTTCTGAAGGCACTGGACGAGGAAGGGCTGGACGTGAGTCGTGTGCGCATGATGCACGGCGTCACCGCCCGCAACTACATTGAGATCGACGAGCAGGGCGACAGACACTTTGTGGGCAACAATGGCCGCGAAACCGCCCAGTATCAGTCCATGCTGATGCTCACCCCGGTGGACTACGCCATGATGGAGCAGTACGACCTGGTGCATACCTCCATCCACAGCTGGCTGGACATGTACCATGTGGCCATGAGCCGCTGGGCGCCTCTCTCCATGGATTTCTCCGGCGAGTATACCCGCATCAACATGGGTCAGCTGTGCCCGCTGCTGCGGTTTGCGTTCTTCTCCGGAGGCGACAAGAGCGAGGAGGAAGTCCGTACTCTGGCCAAGGCTGCGGTGGACAATGGCGCCAAGACTGCCGTGGTCACCATGGGTATGCGTGGCTCCTACCTGCTGGAGAAGGGCCGGGAGCATCGACAGGAAGCCCACGCCGCGCAGGTGGTGGACGCCCTGGGTGCAGGCGACTCCTTCATCGCGGCGTTCCTGGCCAGGTATCATGCCAACGGCGGCGATCTGGCTGACGCTGCAAACGAGGGCAGCGCCTATGCGGCCCGCTGCTGCGGCTACTACGGCGCTTTCGGCCACGCCATTGCGGAGGAATAAGGCATAAAACAAGGGGGAGCGAATCTGTCCCCCTTGTTTTGATATTTGTTTTGCGATACAATCAATACAGGGGCCGCGACCCGTGAAGGGGAGAAAGTAAATGAATCAGCACATGACCATGATGGACTATATCCTCCTGCAGCCGGAAACCATGCAGGAGATTTTCGACAACCGTCAGGAAAGCCTGAAGGACTTCCTGGCCTTCTACCAGCAGGTGCAGCCTGACCATGTGTACATCATCGCCAGCGGCAGCTCCTACAATGCCAGCTGCGCGGCCAGCGTGTACATGAGCCGCGCTATGGACGTGGACGTCACCGTGCACTGCCCTTCCCAAGTGCCTGCTATCCGCGCTGCACGGCCGATGATCATGGCCGTGTCCCAGGGAGGCGAATCCACCAATACCATTGCCGCCATCAACGCGCTGAAGCAGTATCCGCTCATCGCTGTGACCGGTAAGGAGCAGTGCACCATCAATACCATGTGTGACCGCCGCCTGCCCATCGGCTGCCGGGTGGAAACCGTGGGCCCAAAGACCATGGGGTACACGGCCACCATCTACACCTTCAGCCTGCTGGCGCTGGAGGCGGGCTTCCTGTCCGGGAAAATGGATGCGGATACCTACGCCGCCCATGTGGAGATGTTCTCCCGGGTGCCGGAAGACTGCCGGGAGAATATCGCTCGCACCGACGCCTTCACCATGAAGCACCTGGACGCCTTCAGCAAAATGCAGAAGATGGCCTTTGTGGGCAAGGGCGTAGGCGGCGAAATGGCCAAGGAAGGTGCTCTGAAGGTACTGGAAACCCTGCTGGTGCCCGCCATCCACTACGAATACGAAGAATACCTCCACGGCCCCCTGTGCGCCATTGACGACAGCATGGCCGGCTTCTACATGATCGCCGAGGACGGGGACAAGGAGCGCATGCTCAAGGTAGCTCAGGCCCATCAGGAGATGAACGGCTGTGCCTATATCATCACCGGCGATGAAGCCATTCGGGGCGAGCATGTGCTGAACCTGGTGACCTCCGGCGACGACGCCACCGTGCCCTTTGAGGTGATCCTGCTGCCCCAGTTCATTTCTTCCGAAGTGCCGGTGAATCTGGGCATGGTGAACAAGGGCATGGCGCAGTTCCGCAAGTTTGACGATCTGGTCAAGATGAAAGCAAAGCGATAAGGATGAGAGCGTATGAAGAAGTACATCCTGGGTGTGGACAGCGGCGGCACGGCCTTCAAGGTGCGGGCCATGAGCCTGGAGGGCCAGGTGCTGGCGGAGTATGAGGGCATCCCCTGCCGGCATTATCAGCTGGGCGAGGAGGAGACCATCCGCCGGATCAACCTGAACATGGACGCCATTCTGGCCCTGTTCGACGGCAGGAGAGAGGACTGCCTGGCCATCGCGGCGGCGGTGAGCGGCATTGACTCCCCGGAGGATGAGGAGATCGTGCTGCGCATCTACAAGGCGCTGCCCGGCTTTTCCTGCCCCATCACCTGCCTGAACGACGGCGAAATGACCCACTATGCGGTGACCGGCGGCGTGGGCGCGCTGGTGATTGCCGGCACGGGCAGCATTGCCTTTGGCCGCAACTCCAAGGGCGAAAGCGCCCGTGTGGGCGGATGGCTCTTCACCATCCTCAGTGATGAGGGCTCCGGCTCTTACATTACTCGCAAGGCGCTGTTCCATTATTCCCGCTTCCTGGACGGGTGCGTGGAGGAAACGCCGCTGATCGGCCTGATCCGGGGCAAGCTGGGCAACCTGGGCCGCAAGGATCTGATGCTCTTCGCCACGGAAATCGCCACGCCACCGTGGACCACGCCCTCTCTGTCGGTGGAGGTGAACCAGGCGGCGCTGGGCGGCGATCCCTACGCGCTGGACATCCTGAAGGACGCGGCAAAGTGCACGTCCACCCTGGCGGACGAGGTGATCCGCCTTTTGCACCTGGACGAGGAAGAGGAGCTGCGCGTAGGCGTATGGGGCAGCGCGCTGGTGAAGAGCAAGCTGCACCTTCAGTACTTCACGGAAAACGTGAAGGCCAAGTATCCTGCCGCCAAGATCATTCTCCCCGAAAAGGATGCCTGCGACGGCGCATGCATGATGGCCCTGGCTAACGCCAGGTCATAAGAATTTTGCAAGCAAAATTCTTATGAGATCTGCGCTGCGGCGCTGGTCGGCTGACGGGTCAGCCTCCCGGCCGCGCCTTCGCGTAAGGAAGCGTTCTCTGACGAGAACGCACGAAAGCTGCCGCACATGTCGCCAGCTTTCGATTACCGTCTGCCGACGGCGAATTAGTCACACAAAAAACCTCCGCTGTATATTCTGCCAAATGCCTATATGCAGGGGCATACTGCCGGTGTAAACATGGCAGGCGGTAATGAAGTTTTTGGCAAAGCCATTCCGATGAACTCCATCGGGCAGCGTGTCGAAAAAGTGGCATCTGCCACTTTTTCGAGGAAGCAAATTCGGTCAACCAGAGGTCGCCCGAATTTGTAAGGAATTGATTTTGCAAGCAAAATCAACGACCCGCGAAGCCGGCAAAGCCGGCTTACACGAATAAAAGTCAGAGGGGCTGCGGCCCCTCCGACACCTCCTGAAGGTTTTTTTGACAGTCTGTCCGATGAACTCCATCGGGTTCTTTGGTCTGCATATTATGACCGCCGGAACCTATGAGGGCGAAATGTATGAAGAAAAGAGCGACAGTACATTAAAAAGACTGTTTACAAAGGATGGATTGTTAAAAGGATTTAATCAGATAAATAATACCGCGGGCACAATAAAACTGTGTGCTGGCGGTATTTCGTTATGAATGTCTGAGTCTATCAACCATCTTTTGTGTTGCGATCAGTTGCCGGTAAGAAATGTGTAAACACCCTTGACAAAACAACGCGGATGGAGGAGGCGCTGATTTTATCCGTAGCCCAATCTTTATAGCAAACCTTAAGTCATGTATTTTTTCAAAAATCCATCTTCGGTAATTCACATGTGCTGATGAAGAATGTGATTACCAGAAAAATAAGGCCGCTCTGTGGAGCGTATGTCACCAGAACAGCTACGACCAACAGAACATTCACTATGCTAATTAGTCCCAAAACCGAGCCAGATACACAGACTAAGTCTACCGTTGAACAGACATACGATCACTTTCTCAAAACCAAAACCATGAATCAAAGCACGATCCTACCTCTGTTGAGGCAGACGTAAGATCGTGCTTTATTTTAGATGTATATTGGCTTTGGGTAATTTAAGGCTATTTCTGTTTTAGACGAGGCATCATTCCTCCCGCCGAATGATAAATACCGCCTTCCGACCTTCCATTTCCCGCTCCAGTAACCCTTCCTTGCAAAGCAATAGAAGATCCTGCCGTGCTGTTTCCGTGGCCGTTCTGAACTTCTTCTTCCAGGCGTCCACTGTAACCTGCGCTGTCTTGCCTTCCAGCAGCCACCGTGCCCCTTTCAGTTGACGTTCGTTGAGGCGTCCGGTTGCTTGAAGGGCATTCATGCGTTTCTCCGTCAGTACGTGACCGAGCAGATGCTCCTTCATCCTGTCCACGCTCCTCGATAGCATGGAAGAATAATAATCAATGAAGTAGGTCATATCGTTGCCGGACGTTTCAACCTGACGCATGGCTTTGTAGTACCGGCCACGTTCTTCTGCAATCAGTCCTGAAATGGAGAAGTACCGGAAGAAATCATATCCTGTGCGCAGCAGCATCATGTAACTCAGTGCACGGGCCGTGCGGCCGTTGCCGTCCGTGAAGGGATGCACATAGACGAAGTAGAAGTGAGCAATACATGCCTTGAGCAGGGGGTGGAGTTCGCTGTCTGTGATAAAGGCGAGCAGATCATCCACCAGGGCCGGAACCTGCGCCGCATCCGGCGGGGTATAGACGATTCCTTCACGTCCGGTCATATAGACAGGAACGGTTCTGAATCCCTCCACCGTTTCATCGGAAGCGCCGCAGGTGACCATGCGTGCGATGTCGATGAGAGTTTGCGCTGTAATAGGATCTTCCAAATGTTCAAGCACATACATCAGCGCCTGATAATTGTTCTTGACCATCTGCTCAGATTTGTTGGACGGGCTTTTGTTTTGCTGGATGATCCGGGCTGCCTCTGCTTTTGATGTAAAGGCGCCTTCAATCACGCTGGACCAAACAGCTTCGTCAATGGTTGCTTCTTCCATGGTCTTCTCTGACAGCTCGTCAAATACAAAGCTCCGCCTAGCGATAGCGGCTACCGCGTCGCATTGTGCTTCAATGGTCTTGTTGATGACAAACCAGAAGGGAAGGCCATTCTGCGCCTTGAGAGGCAAAGATATGGCGTTCTTCTTTCGCGCTTCCTCCATTACAGGCCAAAATTGACCGATAGGTATGGATACGGGAAGCCGGTAAGCGATTTCCTCGCGGGACAAATACCGATCCATGAACTGCTGAATAAGTTGCTCCATACCATCACCTCACTGCTAATATTCTGCTATTTTATTCCTATTATACGACCAATCAAAGCAAAACGCAATAGCTGCGGGTTGCTGTTTTCCTACAACGCAAGATTCAGCGCTGAGAAAATGCTCTGGTTTTCGTCTAACAAGGGTGGCCGCTGGTTATTTGTCCCCTCACCCAAATTAGAAAATCAAATATGCATCTAACAGGAGACGGGGATAGACAGGGTATTTTCCATGGAAATGCGAACACTCAAATCGATTAGAAATCCATTAAAATAAGGCACTCCAAGGCAGACGAAGGCAAGCAAATGCGAACGCTATTTGCTTCTCCTAAGCGACAGGCCACTGGTTCGAACCCAGCCGAAAAATGACCGCTGTAAGCCGTTTTTTGATGGTTTACAGCGGTTTAAAATGTACCCTATAAACTGACCACATGCGAAAGTGTGCGGCCACCGGCTTCTGTGCTCTGCTTCCTTTTACCTTTTTATTGCATTCCTTTCATATATCAAAAAAGGCCGCTTCCTGCGACCCTCTTTGAAAATCTGCCTCCTTGCCGGTAAAGCCGGCAAGGAGGTTTGTGCGCGTGCAATATGAATTTCAGGCAGATTGAACCGCTTTCATTTACCCAAATCTGCCTTCATAGCAAATTGTCGTTGCCGCTTTTTGACATGCAGCAATGCTCCCTGGAAGGAGCGGTTCCCGCGCGGCTAGGGCAAGCATATGCCTGCTTTCCAACAACGCTTGGAAGGATTCACCCCACAGGCCCGAGAGCACCCATGGATGGCATGTCGGAATGACGGCAGGACTCAGCTGATCTTTTCGAACATGTCCGCACCCACGCCGCAAATGGGGCAGGTGTACCCCTCGGGCAGCGCATCACCTTCATACACAAAGCCGCATACTTTGCAGCGCCACTGGGTGGCAGCCACCGGTTCTTCCTCCCGTGGGGCAGGCGTGCCGGTCAGGGATTGGACCAGCTGCGTGGCAAGGTCGCCCAGCTTCTTATAGCTTTCGTCATTGGTTGTGGACAGTATGGTCACTGTGTCGCCAACCTGACGCATATCCGGCATCTGCATAAGGATCTCGTTCATCAGTTTTCCGGAAGCGGGGGACCAGCTTCCATTTTCCACTAGCGCATAGCTGCGGTTTTGCAGGTTGTGCGCCTGCTCAATCCTCCTTCCATGTTTTTCTCCTCCATCCTATACAAGGTTGTGATGCATTTGCTTCAAGGAAGGGTGCGCGTGGGCTTGCTCCCCTGCGCAGCCTTGATGCTTACAATTGATTATAGCCCAGAAACCCGCAAGGAGTAACAGCAGCATCATGGAGCGCCATACAAAGTGGCTACCAATCCGGCCGCAGAACCCGCCTGCCGTTGGAAGATCGTGTGCATGGACGGACTGCTTTGCGCAGGCAAGCGCAGCTCAGGCTTTATGCCGGTTGTCCCTGCTTGGACAGAGGACAGGATGCAAAATGCGCCCCCTTTACCCAGCGCATCCTCCAAAACAATTTCGCTGCAACAAGGGGGGAGGGACTATTGTCTTCCAGCTTCAGCCGACTGCGCTTGCCTTTGGAATCCATTACAGGAACCGACAATCACAACGCTTGCATGGAAGGATACAACGGAATTTGCCCTCTCGAGAAAGCGGCCTTTGCCATCCACTGGATATACACAGCGCTCCCCGGCTGGGGAGCGCTGCGCACAGGGTTACTTGCTGAGCTTTTTCAGCCACTTGAGCTTCTTTTTGTAGGGGGGATAGCGCACCGGCATATCCACCCGCAGGGACTTTTTCAGCATGGGCTTGGTGTGGGAGAAGGCCTCAAAGCTCTTGCGCCCGTGGTAGCTGCCCATGCCGCTTTCCCCCACGCCGCCAAAGGGCAGGCAGGTGGTCACCAGGTGGGAGATCACGTCGTTGATGCAGCCGCCGCCGAAGGAAAGGCGACGCAGGAAAGCGTCCTCGTGGGCCTGGGCACGGGTGAACAGATACCCGGCCAGGGGCTTGGGACGGCGCCGGAGCTGGGCCAGCATGGCGTCAAAGTCGCTGTAGGTCATGACCGAGAGAATGGGCCCGAAGATTTCCTCCTGCATGACCGGATCATCCCAGGAGCGGGGCGAAAGCACCGTGGGCGAAATTTGCAGGGTTTCCGGGTTGGTGTCCCCGCCGGTTTCCACGGTGCCCTGGGTCAGGTAGCCGCACAGGCGCTCAAAGTGACGGCGGTTGACAATGCGCGGCAGGTCAGGGTTGCGCAGGGGCTCCTTGCCCCACATCAGGCGAATCTGCCGGGTGAGCTCCTTGACCAGGCGGTCGCGGATGCTCTCGTGGCAGAGCACATAGTCCGGGGCCACGCAGGTCTGCCCGGCGTTGAGGAACTTGCCCCAGGCAATGCGCCGGGCGGCCAGGGCAATGTCCGCGGTTTCGTCCACGATGCAGGGGCTCTTGCCCCCCAGCTCCAGGGTTACGGGGGTCAGGTGGCGGGCGGCGGCCGCCATGACCACCTTGCCCACGGCCACGCTGCCGGTGAAGAAAATGTTGTCGAACTGCTGCTCCAGCAGCACCTGATTCTCCTCCCGGCCGCCTTCCACCACGGCCACGTATTCCGGGTCAAACAGCTCGCCCGCCATTTCCCGCAGCAGGCGGGAGGTAGCCGGGGCATAGGCCGAGGGCTTGAGCACGGCGCAGTTTCCCGCGGCAATGGCGCCCATGAGCGGCTCCACCGACAGCAGGAAGGGATAGTTCCACGGGGACATAATCAGTACCCGGCCATAGGGCTCCTGCACGGTGAAGCACCTGGAAGGCCAGTGCATCAGCGGCGCCCGGTACCAGGCATTGGCCGCCAGGGTGTTCAGATGGGTGCGCAGGTAATGCAGCTCCTCCCGGGCGGTGAGGATTTCCGTTTCGTAGGCTTCAAAGGCGCTCTTGCCCAGGTCGGCAAACAGTGCCTCCTGGATAGCCTCCTCATGGGTGGCAATCCAGCGCTTCAGCGCATCCAGCTGCTGGAAGCGGAAATCCAGGGGCAGCGTCTTGCCGGTTTCAAAGTACTCCCGCTGCCGCTGGCACAGGGCCTCCAGGGCCGGAAGATCCGTCTCCTGCTGCTTCAGGGCGGAGAGCACCTGGGCCAGTTCCTGGGCGGACAAGTGCCGGGGGCTGGCCAGGCGCACCTGGTGCAGCACCCCCTGCGCCAGGGTGGGAAGCTCCGTATTGCGCAGGCAGCGCCACACGGAGGTTACGCCCCAGGCAGCGCAGGTTTCCTCCAGCCAGCGGAGGAATGCCTCCGCATTCTTTTCCGGGGACGCCCTTTCCTCCCCGCGCCCAATGGCCTGGGCGCACAGGTGCAGCCCCTGCCGGGCGTCCATGCCGTAGCGGCGGATCAGCTCCCGCAGGCAGGCCAGGCGCGCCGCGCCCAGGGGAATGCTCCCATGGGCTTGATGTACCGCCGCGCCCAGGCAGGCGGCGTAGCCCTCGGGTTTGCCGGCCAGCAGGGTCATTTGGGCGGCCAGTTCCGGGGTCAGGGGCTCCCGGACCATCAGCGCCAGGGCCGCCTGGGCATCCCGACGGGTCTGCTGGGAGGTTTTGCGGCAGATCAGCTGCTCAACGGCCGTGGCCAGGGCGGAAAGACGCATATCCCGCAGGGCGTCCTCCGTGGGTGCTCCCGCAAAGCCCGGCATGAGCGCCACGCCCTCTGGGGGCGCAGCCATGGCCGCAAGGGCGGGCAGCTCCAGGGAATCCGGCACCAGAATCAGCAGGGAGACGCCCTCCGCGCTGTCCTGCGGGGGCTCCTGGGCAATCAGCGCCCGGGTGGAGGGCTCAGCCACGGGAGCGTCCGGCTCCGCGGCTGCCGGTTCCGGGGCCTCGGAGGCAGCTTCTGCCGGGGTGGCATCCTGCGCTGTGTCCACGGGCGCGGAAGGGGCGGATGCCTCCGCCGGAGGTTCGTCCCCGGTGGAAGCGGATGCCTGGGGAGAAACCGGCTCTTCGCCGGCGGATTCGGACTGGGTGGTTGCTTCTGCCGGGATTGGCTCACTTTCCGGTGCCGCGGGGGTCTCCTGTGCCGGGACGGGCGCGGACTCCTGCTCGGGTACCGGGACGGCCGCGGTTTCCGCCGCTGGTGCGGCCTCAGGCGCGGGAACCGGCCCGCCGGCCGCGGGGGTCTGCTGGACCGGGACAGGCGCAGCGGCTGCCCCGGGATCATTGGCTTCCACGGCGGCGCCGGAGGCTGGCCTGCCGGGGCGGCGGATGGGCTGGAGCCGTTGAGCGTCCCGCTGCGCCTGGCGGCGCATCTCACCGGCCAGGCGGGAAGCCTCCGGGAAGCCGGCGGTATCCGCCAGGATCACCGTACGCTCCCCGCGGTGACGGGCGGCCTTTTCATGGCCCCATTCCACCTCCAGCCCCGCGGCCACCAGCGCGTCGGCCAGGGCCTTCATGGCTTCGCTGCCCTGGCTGAAGATCAGGGCGTGGTGAATCTGACGGTTATATAGTGCTTCGCACAGTTGGGCGGCAGCGCTTTCTCCCTGCCACCAGGTGATCGCTCCATGGGTTGCGGGCTTAGGCGCCAGCAGCCGGGTTAGCCATGCGTCCATGTGCATACTCCTTTCTTTTGGGGGGATGGTTATCCGCCTGTATTATATCACAGGGGCGTGGGCGGAACAAGCCACGGCCCGGGCCCCGGGGCGCGGTGTTCACTTCCTACATGTAAAAAAGTATTTCTGAACATTGACAAAGGGGAAAAACCGGCGTATCCTGTTGATATTACCACCAAGGACAATGGAGGCATCCTTTCATGATGAACACGCCTGTCAAGCGTAACATATTGCTGAACCCTGGCCCGGCCACCACCACCGATACAGTGAAGTATGCCCAGGTCGTCCCCGATATTTGCCCCCGGGAAAAGGAATTCGGGAATGTCATGCGCGCGCTTTCCGCGGATCTGGTGCGTGTGGTCCACGGAGACCCTGAAAAGTTCACCGCGGTGCTCTTCTGCGGCAGCGGCACCATCAACATTGACGCCTGCATTTCCTCTCTGACCCCGCCGGACAAGAAAATCCTCATCGTGAACAACGGTTCTTACAGCGACCGGGGCCGCGAGGTATGCGACGCCTATCACATGGAGTACGAAAACCTGCTCCTGCCCTATGACAAGCCCGCCTCTCCCCAGGCGCTGGAGCAGGCCCTGGCGGCACACCCGGAGGTGGGCGTGGTGTATGCCTGCCACCATGAGACGGGCACGGGACTGCTCAACCCCATCCGGGAACTGGGCGCGGTGGCCCACCGGCACGGTTGCGTGTTCATTGTGGATACCACCTCTTCCTATGCCATGCTGCCCATCCACATGGAGGAGGACAACCTGGACTTCATCATGGCATCGGCCCAGAAGGGGCTTATGGCCATGACCGGGCTGAGCTTTGTCATTGGCCGCACGGAGATCCTGGAGGCCTCCCGCCATTATCCCACCCGGAGCTATTACACCAACCTGTACATGCAATATGCCTTCCTGAGGGATAAGGGCGAAATGCACTTCACCCCGCCGGTGCAAACCATTTATGCCGCCGTACAGGGCATGAAGGAATACTGGCAGGAGGGAGAAGCGGCCAAGTATGCCCGTCACCGGGCGGTATACACGGTGCTCCGGGAGGGCATGGAGGAGCTGGGCTTCCGCACCACTACCCGCCGGGAGGACGAGGCCGGGCTGGTGGTCAGCCTGCTTTATCCCGATGATCCGGCGTGGGACTTTGAGAAAATCCACGACTATTGCTATGCCCGGGGGTATACCATTTACCCGGGCAAACTGGCGCGCAAGGGTGCATTCCGCCTGTGCTCCCTGGGTGCATTGCAGCCCCAGGATGCCCGGGATTTCCTGGCGGTATTCCGGGAAGCTCTGGCGCATTTTGGCGTGCGCACGCCCATGTATTATCGTGCGTGAAGAGAGAAGAGCGGTCTGCCGCAGGGAGTGAGCCTGCGGCAGTCCGTTTTTTGCTAGTTAAAAATGCAGTTGATGCACAATTAAAAAGTGATTTTCTTTGCGCAAGGTTTCGCCGACCAGGGGGAGATTCCGCTACACGGCAGTCTTGCCGTGGCGGCCCCTTGCCGACACTCCAAGGATAAACCGGTGCCGTGGAGCCGGGGGAGGGATCAGCTGCGCCGAAGGCGACAGTGGCCCTCCCAGGGACGGAC
>OLPF01000728.1_pt1 | contig 31820 bp, 46 predicted proteins | sample 1673121 | NCBI WGS metagenome assembly OLPF01 (sample SAMEA3136756, study PRJEB25190) | human gut metagenome
GGCAACTTGCACCTGTTTTGGCTCAGATTATTTCAGTCATTGCTCAGGTGGTGGCTGCTGTGGCTCCGATTATTGCAATGATTGTCGCTCAACTGCTCCCTGTGATTGCCCAAGTGGTAGGCATGGTGCTAAGCGTGGTAGCCCAAATTGTCGCTACCGTGCTGCCGATTATTGCCCAGATTGTCGCTGCGATTGCCCCGCTTATCACTACGCTTATCAGCGTTCTTGTCCCGGTCATTCAAACGATACTTAACGCCGTGCAATCTGCCCTCCCGATTATCGGTACGATTTTCTCGACAACTTTCTCCGTCATCTCGAGTGTAGTCTCTGTCGTTATGTCTGTGGTGAAGGTTGTCATTGCTACCGTGATGGCTGTCATTTCGGCGATTATTAACACCGTTCTTGCTGCTATAGACGGCGATTGGTCTGGCGTGTGGGAAGGCATCAAATCCTTTGCCTCCACAATTTGGGAGGGAATCAAGAGCGTCGTAAAAATTGCTATTGATGCCGTTTCCAAAGTCATTAGCACTGTGCTCGACACCATCAAGAAAGCTTGGGATACTTGTTGGAACGGCATCAAGACCGCCTTTAGCTCGATTTGGGACGGCCTCAAGAGCGCGGCCAAATCCGGCATTGATGCGGTGTATAAGACGGTCAAATCGATTAAGGACAAGATTGTCGGATTCTTCACCGGTGCTGGCGATTGGCTTGTCAATTCCGGCAAGTCGATGCTTGACGGCCTCGGACGCGGCATCAGCGACGCAATCGGCGGCGTGGTGAAGTCCGTCAAGAGCGGGCTTAAGAAAATCCGCGGGCTTTTCCCGTTCTCGCCCGCTAAGTATGGACCGTTCTCCGGCCACGGATACACGACGTATTCAGGCCGCGCGCTCATGACCTCATTCGGCGAGGGAATCGGCGGCGCCGCGTCTAGCGTCGTATCCTCCACCAAATCGGCGCTGAGCGACGTTCAGGCGCTTTTCGGCGCTCGAAGCCTGGCATTCGCTGCAGACGCGAGCGTTACGGGCAATATCGCGGCACGGCGCGCAACTCAGAACGGCGGTTACTCGATGCTTTCTATCGGAAACCTGAGCGTTGACGCTGGGGGCATGCGCGATGAGGAAGTAGTCAACGCGATCAATACCATTGTCGGTTACGCACGACGCACTGCGGGGGCGATGTAATGCAATACGGTAATACAGTCCAGCATTGGCGCGTTGGAATTGAATACGGCATCACATGGCAGTCTGATACGCAAGCTGACGTGACGTGCAAAACCTACTTCTGCTCTATCGCATGGGGTTACAACACGGCTGCTATCGGTACGGCAACTGTTAACGGGCAGAGCGCGAGCACCCCGTCTGCAAGCGGTAGCCGAAAAACGGCATACTCGCCGTCCGGCGGCACGGTTAACCAGCTCTTCATCACCAAGACCGTTCGCGTAAACAAAAACGCGAGCGGTTTCAACGTGCCCGTCTCAGGCGTTATGCAGCTTGTCGGCGGTTACCACAACGGCACGTCAAGCACGTCCGGTAACGTCTGGGTTCCGGCGATTAACTACAAGGCCCCGGCGGCGCCTACGGGCTTAGCTGTTGAGCGCGTATCCGACACGAGCCATAAGCTCACGTGGCAAAACGTCGTTGTCGATAACCTCCATCCCGTTAGCGGCAACATCGTAAAGCGCTTGATGGATGGTGGAACCACCCCCACCACCTTGTACAATTCGCGCGCAACGACGAACTACGACGATGGCTCGACCGAAGCGGGCCATAAATACACGTACACGGTGTACTCAACTGGCGCGGGCGGAACGTCCGGCGCATCGAGCGCGGTCACCGTGTACACGTCCCCGCTTGCCCCATCCATCAACGCGACGAAGGACACTCTTTCGTCCGTGATGCTCACCATCACGAAAGCGCCCGCATACGTCGATTCATACGAGTGCCAGGTGACAACGGATGCTGGCAAGACATGGGTTGACAAGACGCTTACCCCGTCCGGCAAGGGGCTGAGCGATACAAACCCGCCTGCCGGAACAATCAAGTACCGCGTTCGAGCTGTCGTTAGCGGAATCGCGGGCGCGTGGGGCGAATCGAATACAATCGTCACGATTTGCCCGCCTTTCGCCCCATCGCTCAGCGCGCTCAAATCAGTATATGTAACAGGGTCAAGAGTTGCGATCACTTGGACACCGAACCACCCGGACGGAACCGCACAGAGCGCGGCTCAGGTGGATGTGGTCAAGGACGGCGCTTCACTCATCCATGATATTTCGGGCGCGACGGCGAGTTACACCATTGCGAATGCTTCCAACGGCTCGTACCAGGTACGAGTGCGCACAAAGGGCAAGCATGCCGACTGGGGCGAGTGGAGCGCGTACACGAGTTTTACCGTTGCCACGGCACCGACCCTCATCGTCAACACGCCTGCCAAAAACAGCGTTATCAAGATGCTTCCACTCAATATCGCATGGACGGCAAGCGATGCGACGGGCATCACGGAGCAAAGCGTGACGGTTGCGAAAACTGACGGCACTGTGCTTTATTCCGGCACTCCCGGCAAGGATTCGCGCAGTCTTTCGCTCGGCACCGACGTTGGTTTCACGAACAACACGAGCTATGTGCTGACCATCACGGTTAGCGCTGGCTCGACGCTGAGCGTTACCGCGACCGTGCCGTTTAGCTCATCTTGGCAAACGCCGGACGCACCTAGCGTCGATATCGAATACACAGACGGTATGGCCGCGACCATCCAGGTTACAGCTGCCGATACCACGCCGAAAGCTGTTCGGTTCGACATCGTTCGCATCGCGCCGGACGGCACGAGGCTCACTATCAGCACAGACATGACGAGCGGGCAACAGGCCATTGACCGCCTGCCACCGCTCAACGTTGAGTATAAATACGAGGTCACGGCGTATGCCGAGACAGACGCACTGACAAAGCTCGACGTGCCGACCACCGCTAAGATGGATGGGGTGGCGTTCAATTTCGGGCCAGACGCTGCGGATGCATGGGTTGGCAAGCTCAATCCCTCATACAGCAGGGACATTGGGCACAGCGTCACGACCTACCACATGCTCAACGGTTCGAATATGCCTACAGCGTGGCCCACAGGCGAAACCGACATTAGCGAGAGCTATAACTTCTCGATTGATTCAGATGATTTCGCGCGCATCGACGCTTTGGCGCGACGATATTACGAATGCTGGGTGCGCGACGCTTACGGCAACCGTTCGTTCGGCGTTGTCAGTTTCTCCACTTCCAGGGAATCGGCGGGGTGGTGGAAGCTAACCGCAAAGCTCACTGTGTGCGCATGGGAGGAGCCTGTAAATGGCTGATGATTTTTGGCGCGGGCGCTTCAAAGCGTCGTATCGATTCATGCGCGTAGATAGGCGCACCGGGCTCGAAACGGGCAGAGTTGGAAATATCACGGGTGGAACGATCACGCGTAATCAGGACACGTCCGTGTACGAGACCGCAAACATCGATTACGTTGGTTCTCTCGATATCGGTACCGACCTTCTGCGCATCTACCTCGACGCGGAATCTACGAACGGCAATGATTCGCGCACGGTTGCGCTCGGAACGTTCCTAGTGTCTACTCCATCCATCGATATTGACGGTACTAAGCGAAGCGGTACGGCAGACCTCTACGGGCGCCTGCGAGAGCTTGCAGACGATGATTTCGACACGGCATACCAGGTGGATGCGGGCGAAAACGCTGTGGCGAAAGCTGCCGCAATCGCCCGCGCTTCCGGGCTTGCCGTTGTGGCAGACCCATCCACGTATACGCTCACTGCATCTTGGACGTTTGGCGTTTCGGGCGGCTCTGATTCAGTATCCGACAAGCTCAGCGCCATTAACAAGCTGCTCGATGCTGCCGGATTCAACGCTGCGTATACCGACCCCATGGGACGCGTTATCATGAGCCGTTACACGGCGCAGGAGAAACGCCCTCTTGTGTGGGATTTCGCAGAGGGCGAGGGCTGCCACGTCTTGCCGCAGGCGACTGACGAGCTAGACCGCCTTGCAATCTCGAATGTTGTTCACGTCGATTACACCACGCAGGAATCGAGCGTGCGCGGCACAGCTGTGGATGATGACCCCGATAGCGAATGGTCTACGGTGAGTGTCGGGCGGCGAATCGTCAAGAGCTATAGTTACAGCTCATTGCCGGAAGGCACGACAGAGAGCCAGGCGCAAGCGCTGGCCAACGCAAAGGCGCTCGAACTGCTAAAGAGCGCGCGATCAATCTTGCGACGCGTGACCTTCACGACGATGTATGTACCGGTCAACGTTGGCGATGCTCACGGATTCGAATCATCCACTCTCAAAATCAATCGCAGGTACGCAGTTCGAAAAATCGACATCAGCCTAAAGGCTGGTTGCCCAATGAAAATCGAATCACGCAATTTCGGAGAGGTGTAAATGATGGATTTGCTTACGTCTGCCATGGATGCGGGAGCGGCGCTTGCGGAGACGTTCAGCAAGCCTGTGAACACCGGGGCTAGCTTCACGCGCTACGGCACCGTGGTCAAAAACAACGGCACGACGCTCGATGTTGAGCTTTGCGGAGCTACGCTCGCGGCAGTGCCGATGCTCACGACGTGCGCGGGCGCGAAAGCGGGCGATAGGTGCTTGCTCACTGTGGATGGGCCGCTTGCGACTGTCACCGGCATACTCGCAAACGCAGATAATGCGCATTACGTAAACCGCTTGATGGAATATGTCCCCTGGACGGTGCTCTACGGAAGCATCGACGAAGACTGCGTTAGATATATGGTCTCCGGTGGGATGGTGACGCTCTCCGTGCGCCTCCGCGTCACGACAAGCGGTATGACCGTGCCGTCCATGCCTGCTCGATACAGGCCAAGCATGTCGATGTACCTCTCGTCATACTTCTACGGCAGCAACAACGTGATGGGTGCGTGGGTCCCGAGCAGAAGCAATGACAGTATGCCAATCTACCTCTACGACCTCGCGTCCGGCGCGGGCAATCTCCTCTCGTCCTCGTGGTCGTGGCCACTGGAGCCCTAGGCCACGCAAAACGTTAATGACCCGCCCAAATACGAATTGTTAGTAGAGCTGACGATCTCTATAACGCCTTTCGGGCTAATGCCTATTTGACCGAAAACGTTAGTACCCATGATTACGCAAACGCCGGTAACACGAATAACGGGCCTAACGCCATCCGGTAATGTTGCTAAAATGCCGGTCTTACTCCATCCGAAAGATACAGTGACCATGCGCCCGATCTTCTCATATTTGAAGTATCCGGGCACGTCGTTAGTTCTGTCGTTGCCGTAGAAATACCTTACGTAATGCGTACTATCGCCGTTCGGGTACCGCGCCCGCACAATCCAATATAAACCCACGTGAAAGGAGCATTACATGCTTACAGGCACTATGACAAACGGAAGCGTCATATTGACCACCACTGGCGGGGTGCCGATTGTCGAAAGCACGGCGCCCGGGAATATCCCGGCTGGCTATCACGCCCAAATGGGATTCGTCAATAACGGTACCCAAATCGTTCAGACGTGGACGGTCGCGCCGGACGTTGGCACCGTGACGGACGCTGCGGCGACGCTCGCTCAGATGCAGGCCGCGTCTCTGAGCGACGATGACGCGCTCAAGGTTCCCGCGTTATTCCCAGAGTGGGAGAGCAACGGCCATTGCTACGCGCAAGGAGACCGCGTTGTATATCATGGCAAGCTGTACAAGTGCCTGGCCGCGCACACGTCCAGCGACACGGTGGCGCCAGGTGAATCCCCTCAGAGGTGGGCGGCTGTCTTGCCCTCCACATCCACCGATACGGACGTGGAGGAATAGCAGCAGGGCAAGAGCTAAGCCGTGGGCGATAAGGTCAAGAAATACGGCGTGGTGTACGGATCCATCATGGACGGCAACACCATCGAGCCGGGGACGTTCGTCGGCGAATCCGCATGGAAGCAAATCACGCAGTAGACGCGCGGTAGACAATCGATATGCACAGGGGCTTGGGAGACCAGGCCCTTTTTTTCATGCCCGCCCATTGGGGGGGGCGCGCCCTAGACGATCCACTTGGATAGCGAATAAGCGACGAGGCGGGGGAGGTGAAGAGGATGCAGGACACCGTAACACCCGCCGAGGTGACGGCTGTTATCAGCGCGTCAATCGCTGTCGCGACGTTTTTGATCGGGCGGTTTACCGCCATGAAAGAGGGCGTGACCGACAAGGCCCGCACGAGAGACCGCCTGGACCGCATCTGGGAGACGTGCAGCGACACTCACGACGCAGTTCGTGAGATGTCACGCAAGCTCGATGACCATTCAGAGCGGTTGACGCGCGTAGAGCAGCAGGTGCAGGCCCTAACTACGCGCGTTGAGAGGGTCGAAGACAACTGCGACGCACTGCTTCGCACGGGCGGGACAGACTAGGAAAAAGGAGCAAAAACATGGACGAATACAAGGCTTGGGCAATCGCCGCGTGCATCCGCGCAATCAAGACTGCGGCACAGACGGCAGTGTCCCTAATCGGCACGGGCGCCGTTGGATTCACGGATTTGGATTGGATTCAAATCGCAAGCGTTTCCGGCGTGGCCGCTGTCGTGAGCCTGCTTACGAGCGTGGGCGGCTTGCCCGAGGTGGCGGACGGCAAAAGCCCGCTTGCGTCCACTAAGGAGGTCTAGCGATGGACGAGGAGAAGACCGTAGAGCTTTCCGATGAAGAGGTGGAGCGCCTAAAGAAAGCCCTGAGCTGGAACGACGGGCAGGGCTACGACAGTGAAGGCCCCGAGGATATCTGCGATGTGATTGAGGTCGATTATGTCAACGGCGAATAAGGTACTCCAAATCGAGCGCGGCGAAATCGGCTACTCGCGCTGGAATGACCCGCTGCAGGGCACGAAGTATGGCCGATGGCTGGCATCCAAGACGGGGCAGACGTGGCTTGCCCAAAACGGCGTCGCGTTTTGCGCCATGGGCCAATCGTGGTCGTTCGACCAGGCCGGGCAGGCTTGCCCCGGTATGCCCACGGCGGCGTGCGGCGATATCCGCGAAGCTGCTAAAAAAGCAAGGCGCGTAGTTGACCGCAAGAGCGCCCAAGCTGGCGATATCGTGCTGTTCCGATGGGACGGTAATATCAACGATGATTCATATTCCGACCACGTCGGAATCGTCGAGATGAATCTTGGCCGGAATGTCGGTATCCAGACTATCGAGTTCAACACCGGAAACGGGCAGGTGCTGAGGCGCACGCGTTCATGGAACGTCGTGCAGTACATCATTCGACCGCCTTACGACGAAGTGGACGATACGCCCATCATCACAAGACCCACGCACGATATCATCACGGTAGACGGTCTGTGGGGATTCAACACCACGCTATCCATTCAGATCCAGGCCGATTGCCCATACAAGGACAAGATCGTCTCGCGCCAAAACCCGAAGCACAAATGGCGCATAGCCAGATGCACGACGGGCTGGGAATACGTCTACCCTGATGGGGACGCGCCCGGCTCTTACGCAGTCAAGGCCGTACAGAAGGTCTGGGGCGCGGAGCCTGACGGCATCCTTGGTCCTGATTCTATTAACGCTGGTATCGCCTGGGGCATGAAGCACGGCTCTGGTGCTGAAAAGCTTGACGGCAAGCTCGATTGGAAGTCACCCACCATCATGACGATGCAGCGCAAGCTCAATGACGGGACGTTCTTCAAATGACGCGCCTAGATTTGCTTTACATCCTGGCTATCCTGGGATAGCTCGCGGCATTCGTATATTGCGTCTCCACGGGCTGCGGCATACTCATTTAATAGCCACTCTATCTCCCCTCTCGGCATCGCGCCGGGAGGGGCTTTTTTGTTATCTAGATGGGGCCTGTAATATCCTACGAATATCCTAAATTGAGTAAAAAGCTTGGATTTTGGTATATCGTTCGTAAGGCTCAGACAATCTACCTGTTGGAATTAAACAGCTTGGACGGCTCGGATAATAATTCTATACGCCAACCAACTAGATCGTTTGGCGTGCATCCAAGTACATTGCAGATGGCGGCAGCGAGCTTGAGGTTAATAGAACGTTCACCGCGCTCATATGACCCGTATGTTCTGCGCGGCATACCCAGCGCTTCTGCTATTTCTTGCTGGCTTAATCCAGCGGCTTTTCGCAATTCCTGAAGCATGAGTTTCATTAAATAACACCCTGTTTCGTCCTGTTCAAAGTTGCATCGATAATCAGAGTATTACCGATTTTCTAAAAAAAGTTTCATAAAATGTAAAACTTTTTGTTGACACGGCATAGAATGTGAATATGATAAAAGCCGGTTATACGGAACGTGAACAAGAGATTGGGGGTGCACACACATGGAGTACACAGACGAGCTTTTCGCGGCGAACCTTCGAGCCGAGCGAGCGCGAGCGGATATGACACAGGAGCAGCTTGCGACCAAGGCCGGAATCTCGACCGCTTCCGTTGTTGGATATGAGAAGGGCACGACGCTCCCGACACTCACGACGCTCTACAAGCTTGCGGTAGCGCTTGGCACAACGCCAAACGCGCTCATGAGCTGGGAGTAACCCCCACCCAACGATCAATGCCCCGGCCACATGGACGTTACGGGCGGGATTCAAACTAACCATCCTCTATGCGTTTAATCCTACGGTGCGCGTATGTCCGTAACGCCCACGTAGCCGAGGGCGCGTTCATTGAAAACGAGAAATAGCGAGAAAGCTTGATGGTGCAATCAAGCGACGAAGAGAGACCCGCATACGTGCGGGCGGTGAGCCGTGAGAGCCGATACATCCACGGCATAAAGAAAGAGCGCGCTTCCCGACAGCAAGAGAAGACGCGCCCAAACCACAAAACACCTTGAAGGGAGGTGCCACAGATGAATGATACCACGACGTTCGCGGACATGGCCCGCGAGCTGGGATTACCCAAGAAGCCGCTCTATTCGGTCAAGGAGGTCAGCAGGGTGCTTGGCGTGCCGTGCTCAACCGTCTACGACGAGATGAAGTCTGGACGACTGAGATACCAACTGCCGCCCGGGCGCAAGTACGGGCAGCTTGTGAAACCCGAATGGGTGGACGCTTTGATAGCGGGAGGTACACATGACCAAAGTTGAGAAGGCCGTCTTCACGGCGCTTGCCATGCTTGGTGGCGTGGCTGCGCTCCATGCGGCCATTTATATGTTCGTCAATCTGACAATCCTGGTGGCTAAGGCGCTGGGACGCGCGTAAGGAAGGTTAAGCATGGCGCAAGGCAAGCATTACACGACACCGATTGAGACCAGGCGCGCACGGGAGCGCAAGCTGTTCACCTACGGTTTTCTCTGGGGCGCTGTCTGCACTCTGGCCGTCGTGGTGGGGCTTGTGGCGCTTGTGCTCTGGTCGATTTAGAAAGGACGCAAGATGAAATACGTTTGGATTGTCGAGACACCAGGCGAAGTTCCGGTAGCCGTCAAGACGCGCGCACAGGCCCAGGAGCTTGTGCTGCTCTATTACGGCAGTGATTACGCATCCGATACGATTCTATTCAAGGTCTTTGCCAAGAAGGTTCTCTTCTGTCCGGGTGGTGATGATGATGAGTAACGAGCTCACGGCAGTGCAAAAGTTGGCAATCGCCGACGCTTTCATAAAGGCATGCAAGGATGAGCAGAAGCGCATTCGCAATGAAGTGGATGAGGAGACTATCAAGCTTTACCTTGATACCGGAGCGGATAGGCGCACGGTCTCGCTTAACGGCGAGAAAGTCGGAACGATTTCTATCGTCATGACAAAGCCCGTTGAGGGAAAGTTCCCAGAGATTCAAGACGCGCAGGAATTCGCAAAGTGGTACCGCGAGAGCGATGGCGGAATGGATGCGATTAACCGCCTTATCGCGTTGGAGCCTGGCATCATGCTCAAGGCTGCGGTAGCAGACGGGGAGTTGCCGGATGGCTGCGTGATGGTCGAGCGCAACGAACCGTCCAGAATCAAAAACACAACGCTGCGAATCAGCAAAGACAAGGTCGTTAAGGCAATGGGCGCGCAGCTCAGCGCGGCTGTTGCCGGATTCATCGGAGGGGGTGAATAAATGGGAGTACCTGTTTTGATTCTCGGCCCTTCCGGTAGCGGCAAGACGTATTCACTGCGGAATATCCCGGCGAATAAATACGGGCTTATCGAGTGCGAAAAAACCATGCTTCCGTTTCGCGGTGGCGTTAAGTTCGCCCGCACGAAGGATTTCGGCGAGCTGCGCGGCATCATCAAGGCATATAGCGAGCGATACAACACCGTGGTTGTCGATGATTTCGGTTACTGCGTAACTGATTTGTTCATCCATCACATCAACGACCGTGACCAATACGGCATCTATAAAACGATTGCCGCCGAGGTTTACAACACTACTGAATTTATCAACGCTCTGCCTGAAAACGTCATCGTCTTCATCACGATGCACACGGATTCAGACGCTTTCAACAACATCGTCCCGAAAATCATGGGCAAGATGGTGAACGAGAAAATCGACCTGCTGGGCATGGTCAACGTTTGCATTCTCTCTGAGGTGGTGGACGGTGAGCACGTTTTCATTTTGGACGGCAAACCGCCCGCGAAGAGCTGCGGAATCTTTTCAGAGCCGGTGATACCGAATGATTTGGCGGTTGTCGAGAAGGGCATCCGCGACTTCATCAGCGGTGAGTGATCGCAATGTCGATTGAGCCTGGCAAGGCGAGCCGAATGATGGAGCTTTGCGAAGGCAGATACCAACAGTTGATACAAGGCGGTTGCGATTCAGACGTGGCGGCAGACCGAGCCTATGACGCGCTTCGCGCTGCGTTCGGCGAGGTCGAGCACGCATACGACAAGCGCGATCGCCTGTTTGAGAACAAGCTACGAAGCGTAGCGGAAAGGAGCGCATAATGCGCACGAACATCCCATGGGCAACGACCGAGGCGAGCACGGACGGCGGTTTTGAGAAGCTTCCCGCAGGGCCTTATGTCGCAAAGATTGTCGATATGGTCGATAACGATTCCAAGCAGTACGTAGAGCTTGTATTCGACATCGCAGAGGGCGAGCACGCCAATTTCTACGGCGATAAGTGGGGCAAAGAGCATCCGTTCGCACATCATATCTTCCTGAGCTACAAGGACACGGCACTAGGCATGCTCAAAGGCCGCTTGCAGGCCATCCAGGAGAGCAACCCTGGATTCGACCCGTTCGCCGCGTGGGACGCTGGCCGCTTGGACATGTTCAACGGGCGAATCCTGGGCATCAACCTTCAGGAAGAGGAATACGAGCGCAACGACGGCGAGACCGGCACGCGCCTGACCGTATGCCAGGTTATCCCGGCTCAGGACGTGCGCGACGGCAAAATCAAGGCGCGCGACATCAAGAAGCTCAAAGGTTGTGCGGCTTCTACCTCCACGACCGTAACGCCCGTGGTGGAGGCGTACAACGGCCCCATCCCGTTCAACTAAATCAGGTGAGCTGTGATTATCGAGGACACACGGCAACAAGAGCTGAAACACGGGCACATAGAAAAATGGATGGTGGCCCATGGCGTTGATTTCGCGCCTAGGGCCACCGCTTTACCATTCGGCGATTACATGCTCGAAGGCTCTAACATCTCCATCGACACGAAAAAGGACGTGCAGGAGGTGGCCGGGAATCTCGGCAAGCAGCACGCACGCTTCTCACGGGAGTGCGACAAGGCGCGCGCCGAGGGCTACCGCCTTATTATCCTGGTCGAAGAGCATCCAGAGTACAACGATCGCAAGAAGCTGCGTGCTTGGAAAAGTTATGTCTGCCGACGTTGCCGAAAATGCAACCCGTTCGAGAAGAGCAGCAAATGCGCCAAGTATCGGGTGAAGCCGATGAACGGTAACAGCATTGCAAAGATTATCGAACGGATGGAAGAAAACCACGGCGTTCGCTTCGAGTTCTGCCATAAGCTGGACACAGCGCGGCGCATATGCGAGATTTTGGGGGTGAAATACAAGGAGTAATGGACGAATCGAATCTTTCAGCTCTAGGCAAGGCGGCGCTTGAATACGTTCGCGCCGGTTTCGCCGTCTTCCCGTGCCGTGAGAGGGACAAGAGACCGGCCACACCGCACGGGTTAAACGACTGGACGGATAACCCTGAGCACGTGATTATCCACTGGTCACAACATCCAAACTCGAATATCGGAATCACGTGCGGCGCTCCATCTGGCGGGCTGCTTGTACTCGATTTCGATGTTAGCGACACGAAAAACGGCCTTGCCACGTTGAAGCAGTGGGAAACCGAGCACGGGGAATTGCCCGAGACGGCGACGGCTATCACGGGCAGCGGCGGCAGGCACTACCTTTTCCGCACAGACCGCAATAACATCCGCCCCACGTCCAATACCGAGCTTGGCGTGGACGTGCGATGCGATGGGTCATACATCGTCGCGCCCCCGTCCATCCATCCCAGTGGTGGTAGTTACGAATGGTGGGCATCGCCTGAAGATGTCGGAATCGCGAGCGCGGACGGCAACGTCTACGATTTACTCGATTACATCCAGCGCAACGGAGGTAGCGAGGAAGGCTCACACAAGGAAAACGGCAAGTTCAGATTGCCCGATACGATCAAAAAGGGCGAGCGTGACAACATCCTCTTTAAGTACGCCTCGCACTTGCGAAGCATTGGCCGCTCAGATGATGAGATTCTAACGACGGTCGCAGGCGCCAACGCGATGTTATGTAAACCGCCTATGGATTCATCTGACATCAAGCGCATTTGCAGGAGCGCATGCAAGTACGAGCAGGGGAGCGGCGTTAGCGATAGCGACGGCAAGGCCGTCGGAGCGCCCGGGAAGAAGCCCGCCGATACGGAGGGGCTGCGAGGGCCGCGCGGCGGAATCCTCACCAATAAAGTTGCTCAGGGGATCATTGAAAACAACCTTGCGCGAATCATCGACGGCGCGCCCGCTGTCTGGACTGGCAAGCGCTGGGACTTCGGGCCGCGCGCCATCAATCGCTGCGTGCTCGATTTGGTGGATGATGCGAAGAAGAATGATAAGAGCGAGGTCGTTAGCTACATCATGGACAAGGCCCCATCGGTAGCGAGCGATAGGGCTTTTGACGGCGGCTATTACGTGCAGTTCTCTAACTGCACATACGACGTTCTGAAAGATGAAATTATTGACCCCACCCCGGAGATGTTTATTATCGCCCAATTACCGGTGGCATTAAACATGGATGCGCCACGCAACAAGGCAGACGAGTTTCTCGAATCCATCAGCAACGGCGATGAGGACACCCTGCAAGCGATGAAGGAGGTCATAGGGGCCTGCATGTGCTCAAGGCGCGTGCTCAGCCAATCGCCCATGCTCATAGGCAGGGCGGGCGGCGCGAGCGGCAAGGCGAGCAACGGCAAGTCTACCTACCTCAACTGGCTGCGCTCGATACTCGGGGTTGAGAACGTCTCTAGCTTGGATATTGCCACGCTTGGACAGCGATTCAACGCCTCCCGCGTGGTGGGCAAGCTGGCGAATCTCGGCGACGATATCCCGGACGGATTTCTGCGTGGTGATGAGCTGTCGATGTTTAAGAAGATCGTCACGGGCGATTCTATTTTTACCGACGTTAAGAACGGCGAGGGCTTCGAGTTCAGACCCAGCGCGAGCATGGTCTTTTCGATGAATGCCGTTCCGCGCCTTTCGGACACCACGGACGGCGTTTTCAGGCGCCTGGCCTTCATTCCCTTCAGGAAACGCTTTTCACCCGGTATGCCCGACTATGACCCCAATATCTCGCAGGAATTGAAGCAGCAGGAAGTGCTTGAGCGCGGCGCGCTGCTTGGCCTTATGGCGCTTGGCGATTTAATCAGGCGCGGCACCCTTACGCCAATCCCAGACATGGTGGCAGAGGTGAAGCAGGTAAAAGAAGACAACAATTCAGTTGTGAGATGGATTGCCGATTGCGCTATTACCGCCGAGACGCTTAACGGCAAAACGGTGCCTGACACTTACAACGACTACAAGCGTTGGTGCGAGGACTGCGGAGAGCGCTCACCGTTCACCCGTAAAACATGGACAGCTGTTGTCAAAGATTCTGTGACGATTGAGAATTCTGGATTGCCACAACTTGATACAAAATCCGCTCGATTACTTGATAACTCAAGTAAATTTGTCCGAATATGGACGATTTTGTGACGATTGGAACGATTTGTGACGATTTGTGACGATTGAAAACACACTAATCGTCACATGGTTTCAGCAGGTAAACGCATGCGTGTGACGATGTGACGCAAAAAAGCGCGAACAACTTTCTCCTCTATAGAAAAAAAGTAGATATATAGAAGAAAAGAATACGCGCGCGCGTAGCAATCGTCACATCGTCACAAGGCGCATTTTCCCAAACCGAAAAACCGAATAGGAGTGATCGCGATGAACGAACTGGAACAGTTCGGCGTCTACGATGCGCGCGACGCGAAGACGTGCGGCGGCTGCGCGTATTTCGTCACGGACGGATACCACACGTGCGGCGTGTGCCAGGTGAACGTGTTCCGTTCGATGAATGCCGGGCGCAACATCAAGTCGTGCGCGGACATCTGCCGCGCTGCCGTCGATGCGCTGGTGGACGAGGAGGCGTGTGCGTGCGCTGATTGGAAGGATTGGAATCGTGGGTAATTTCGATTTCAGGACGCATGACCGCGTGGAGCTGTTCGACGCGGTCAACGAGGTCAAGCGCCGGGCCGGTTTCCGCTACGCGGACGGGCGGCACATCAACGTGGGCGATACGGTGATGCTCAAAAACGACCGTCAAGCGGGGCTTTTGAAGGTTCGTGCGCTCAATCCCCGCGGGATGCGCGTCGTGGTGAGCAACCCGACGAGCGGCGCGCTCTCGGTCGAGCCTGGCGAGCTCGATTTTGTTCACGCCATTGTTCGCGGCGCGTAAATCCGTTTTGGCTTGCGAGACGGCGCTGACGGCCTTTTAAGGACTTGCCCCTAGTCGGACTAGCGTGCAAGGCTTAACGAGGCGTCTAGGCACGACTGAGCGGGCGAGAACGGTAAATCCAAAGCGACAAGAAAGGCAAAAAATGAATTACATCAACCTTGGTTACGGTTACAGGCTCCATAGGCGCGATTCGCGCAACTGGGAATTGCAACGATTCAGGGAAATCAAGCAGAACAACAACCCGAAAGCAAGAATCGGCGTATCGGAGTGGTCCGGCTGCGGGAAGTTCTACCAATCGCTGAGGGCCGCCCTGCTTGCCGTCTACGAGCTGGTATTGCACGAGGATGACGGCAAAGCGGTAGACCTCGAAGAAGCACTGAAACGTGCGGAGGAAATTGAGAAGAGCCTAAAGGCCGTGTCGGTCAATCTGCTAAACCTAAAATGATGGATGGGGGATATTAAAAATGCGCGACAGTAGCGACTTCGACACTTTAAATAACCCCCTAGAGATACGTTGTAAATGCGATGATTCGCGGCTCCCGAAATACGCGCATCTCGGTGACGCTGGCGCAGACCTTCGCGCGGACATACCCTGCGCAATCAAGATTTGGCCGCATGAATCCGCTTGGATTGACACGGGTGTTTGCGTTGAGATTCCGAGCGGCTACGTCGGCCTTCAATTCGCTCGAAGCGGCCTGGGGATGAAACACAACGTTTGCCTTGCTAACGGCGTTGGCGTTATCGATTCCGGGTACCGTGGGAGAATCCGCGCGAAGCTCATCAATCTCAGCGATAAGCCTTACACGGTGCATCCAGGTGACCGCGTGTGCCAATTAGTGATCGTGCCGTTCGCAACGTGCAGCTACACACAGGTGGACGAGCTTGACGAAACGGAGCGCGGGGCAAACGGTTACGGCTCGACCGGAGTTGACTAGCCATGCGCGACGTTTGCCCCAAGTGCCTGCATCGCGTGAAACCAGAACACGTGGAGGGGGCGGGCCAAGGATACGCGCAGCTATGGCGTTGCCCTAAGTGCGGTGGGGAAGAGAAGATGTGCCGATGGCTCTTCAAGCTGCCAGAGGAAAAGGCAACACCCACGCCAGAGCAGAACAGGCGCAAACGTGAGAAGAAGCGTGAATGGGAGAGGGCGAACCGCTACCGAATCAACGAAAGAAGGCGCAAGCGGTACGCGGAAGACCATGAGTACCGCAAGAAGATGCGCGATGCACGGAAAAGGTACTACGAGCGCCACCGTGAAGAAATCCTTGCGAAAAACGCGAAGTATCAAAGGGAAAACGCCGATTACATCAGGTACATGCGCAAGCGGCGAAAGCTCATGCGCTACCGCGAGCAGAAGTTGAAAGAGCAGAAGGAACAAGAATGTCTGAGCTAGTCAATTTCGGCCATAGCCCGCTGCTCGAAGCCATGCCCACATTCTCAACATGGAAGGGCAGTTTCAGTGCTGCCGACAAGCAGGCGATGGCCGACGCGCTCCAAACGATTAGAACAGCAATTGTTCAGCCAGTCGGTGCAAACTCAAACGCCAAGCGACGTAGCGCGAAGTGCGTTACAGATGCGAAATACGACATCGCGGTAATAACTGTACTTTGCGCGGCGATGTGCCTGCGGCTGTCTGGAAAGTTAGACGAGATCGAAGCAGAGGAGGATTGAATGACAACTCAAATCACACTGCCGAAAGATGCCGAGGGACGAGAGATTCCGCTGGACACAAAGGTGCTTTACAGCTTGAGCGGCGAGGAGTACGAGGTGGACGAGTTCACTTATTCGCCTTCCGAGAATATCTGGGGGGTGGCCTTCGCTAAACAATTCGTGCATTTTTACACCTGCGACATGCAGCTGGCCCCGGTCGTCGTTCTTTCCGCAGACGGGAAGCCCGTCAGTATCGGTGACACGGTCTACTGCGACGACGACCCAGAGCCGTTGACGGTGAATAGTCTCACTGTCAGTGAATGCGGTCCCGTAGGCGTCCAATCTGCTGCCGGTGCGAACTACACCGTCCCTGCCGTGAGATTGACACACGAGCGCCCAGGCTGGGAGAAGCTGCTAGAAGACCTGGACAACGCGGCTAAAGGCGGAGACAACGCTGAATGTCTCTATTCGCGCAGAGAGGGCGTCGCAGCTGGCAGCCGGTGCTATGGATGCAAGCTATACAACCAAGATTACGGTAGCCCTGAGTGCGAGTACCTGGCCTATGCCGACATTGCCGCGCGAATCCGCAAGCTGGCGGAGAAGGAGGGCTAGCTATGGCAAAGTACCGCAAAAGGCCAGTTGAGGTCGAAGCTTTTCAAATCTTGATGGGCACTCTGCGCAAGCGGGATTACCCCCAGTGGTTCGCCGATGCGATCGCGAGCGGCGTGGTGTACCGGAAGGCAAATCCAGATTACCCAGTCGAATGCACCATCAGGACGCTCGAGGGCGAGATGGATGCGAACCTCTGCGACTACATCATCAAGGGAGTTAATGGCGAGCTGTATCCATGCAAACCGGACATATTCGACAAGACGTATGAGAGGTGCCCCGTCAACGCTCTCAACACCTGCGATAACTGCAATCATGCACGCGAGGTCACGCTGCTTGACGGTTCGAGGATAACCGTGTGTGACGGGCAATCGGGCGAGATGGTGCAGGTCAACGCAGACGATACCTGCGACGATTGCGAACAGGTGGCGGTTGAATGAAGGTCTTTGAGCTATTCAGCGGAACGAGGTCCGTAAGCCGCGCATTCGAGAAACGCGGCCACAAAACGTTTGCGATCGACTACGACAGGCAGTTCCCGGCAAACGCGCATTGCGACGTCGAGACGTTGACGGCTGAACAGGTCATCGAGCGGTTCGGTAGGCCAGATGTCATATGGGCAAGTCCGGACTGCACGACGTATTCGGTCGCCGCACTCGGCAAGCACTGGAAGAAGAACAAGGAGACCGGGGAGCTTGAGCCGCAAACGCCTTATGCGCAGAAGTGCGACCGGGCGAACAGGCACATGATCGCGTTGATCCGCGAGCTGAATCCAAGGCTTTTCTTTATCGAGAACCCGAGGGGAGGCATGCGGACGATGGACTTCGCTTCCGGGATTCCCCGGTACACGGTCACCTATTGCCAGTACGGCGAGCGGTTCATGAAACCTACCGACATATGGACGAATTGCGCAGACCCGCAGCTCAAGCCGCCGTGCCACAACGGCGATCCGTGCCACGAGGGAGCGCCGCGCCGATCGAAATCCGGTCTGCAAAAAGTAAACGGCAAGCGTGACAGGGCGAGGATTCCGGCGGCGCCTTGCGACCACATCGTCGATATATGCGAGAGGGAGATTACCGATGTCTAGACCAGAGCTGAGACCATGCCCCTTCTGCGAAGGCAAAGTCGTATTACTCGCGACGGAGAAGATTTTTCCTTCTGGCCCTAATCGATATTACACAGAGTGCATATCATGTTTTGCACGCGGGCCGGTTAGCTCTACTCGCAAGTACGCAATCATCAAATGGAACAGGAGCGTGCAATGCCAACAAAGAGGCTAACCGCCTACGCGCTCAACAAGAAGGCCATCCAGAACTATCTGATTGACCGCGACCTAACGCAAGACGATTTTGCCAAGACCCTTGGAATCTCGACTTCGTATTTCAACGAGCTGATGAACGGGCGTAAAAGCATTTCGTTGAACATCCTGTCCTCCATTGCCGAAGAGACGGCTATAGACGTGCGCGATCTCATTGTGGAGGTTGACGAATGATTACCGATAGGCAACGACGCGAGGTGGCTGAACGATTGAGGATTCTAGCATCTCACGCTCCTGCCGATAAGGACTATGTGCTCGATGCTTTGGGTCTCTATCCTGGCGAATATATCGACGGGTTCGATCCGTATCGCGTGAACGAGCTTGCCGACCTAATCGACCGTCTGACATGCCACCTTATCGAGGACGAGGACGGGTACACGGCCTGCTCTGAGTGTGGATGCACTGCGCTATGCATGCGCAACGCGGTCTTCTGCCCTAGCTGCGGGGCGCGAGTGATTCACAATGAGGAAAACGATACGAGGTGGAAGTGATCGCATGACATCACCTAGCGAAGAAGCGGCCATGGTACAGGAGCGCGTTGATTCACCCGCGTGGTACCAAGGCCGCGTTGAGACAATCGAGAAAATCGAAACCGTAGTAGATGGCCTGCCCGCAAAGCAGGCTTATCTTTTAGGCCAAATCATCAGGTATTGCGATAGGGCCGGGCTTAAAGACGAAGTCTCGACCGACTTGGGCAAGGCCAACAACTACGCGCACCGCCTGGTCTACGGCGAATGGAGGGACGCATGAGGATATTCGACCCGCGCCCGCTAAAAAAATGGATGGAGCGCAGGAGTATCGACGTAAACCAGATGGCAGAGATGATTCAGATGGACAAGTTGACAGTCAAGAACATCCTGGGCGGTCGCGTTGACCCGCGCTTGGGGACGATGGCTGCAATCCATCGCGTGACCAAAATCCCATACGACATGATGATCAGGGGTGATGGCAAGTGAGCGATAAACCAGTAATGAAATGCCCGTTTTGCGGCAAGGAGTTCGTTAACGAATTCGGAGCAAAGAACAAAGTCTATTGCTCTGCAAAATGCAAAAGAACGGCAAGCAACAGGCGGCGAGACCGCAGTAAGAAGGCCGCTGCGAAGGTTGATAGCTACATTCCTAAGCGCGCATCGTCGCCAGGGATACAGCGGATGCGCTGCTCCAACTCATGGTAAACCGCTGGTATTTTGATACAATTATGCAGTTAAACGGCATAATTTGGGGGGGTTAATGCCATGACGGCGAAAGAGTATTTCGAAGGCGTGAGGGCATGCCAGAGAGCCATTGATAGGCGCCTGGCCGTCCTCGCGTCGATGCGCGCCCGAGAGGAGGTGCGCGCCCAAACCTACGATGCTATCGGACACGCCACGGGCAACAAGGACGTTATGCGCGCCACTGACATTCGAATCGACGCGGAAAATGCGGCCCTCTCCGACCTCGCCGACATGCACGCCGAAGTGGAGGAGGGCCGCGAGCTCTGCCGTGGCGTCAGAGCAGCCAACGCAACGCACCGCTGGGCGGACGCTTTAGAGCTACATTACGTAGAGGATATGACCTGGTACCAGACGGCCAACGCGCTAGGAATCTCAGAGCGCCAGGCCCAACTCGATGTATCGACCGCGCTAGACTGGATTGATTCAGTGGGCATAGTACAAGCAAAAAGCGGTATGGGCCAAACAGCCCTATTTAACTAACATGTAGCCCCGTGTGCTCAGGCATGCGGGGCTTTTCTGTTTTAATGGCCCCCATGTTTCATTTCGCACTATTTCGCACATATGCGCTAACCTGCGGTAACATTCGCTCAATTGCGCTGCAATGCGTATCGATAATGCCGTATAAATATGGTGGCGCGCGTTTGGGGAGTACCGGACACGCCCTTATCTCAAAGGGGAGGGCTGCGCACATGCACAGCAGTCTATACAGCGGGCTATCCCTCCATAAGCGCGCCCCCTTCGCGCATATAGCCCGCGCACTTAGCAGGTGGTGCACATGTCGCGCAACGATCGCAACGGGCATCGCAGGCGCATACTCAGGGCTAGGGTGAAAGCCCTTGGCCTGCCGTGCGCCATATGCGGCGCGCCCATTGATTACTCACTGCCGGCGCTAGACCCATGGAGCTATGAGCTGGATGAAATCATTCCCGTTTCACTCGGCGGCTCAGAGCTTGACCCTGAGAACGTTCAGCCTGCTCACCGCATCTGCAATGAGCGCAAGGGCAATCGCATAGGTTACGTTGCCGACGCGCTCGCGCCCAGCGCGCGCGAACCGCAATTGAAACCGAAAGCATCGCAAAATTGGTCATCCTGACCTTTCATCGATAATGCCTAATTCCTGCTATTTTTATTAGTGTTAACAAAACCAGATGAAAAAGCGGGGTGGGGGGATGGCCCCCCTCCACCCCTCACGGCCCCCTTCGCGCATGGGCCGAAATACCCCCCAAGTGTGGAATTTCTCAAGGATTAAACAAAACAGCAGGTCAAATGAAGTTTCCAGCCGTCCTTCGGGGCGGCTTTTTTATTACCGATTGGATGTGATCGCGTGCCCATCACAAAGCCTCCCGGAGTTAAGTCTGACGCTTTCAAATCCGCTAAATGGGACGAGCTGACGCATGGACGCGCGTTCACACAGTCAGACGCACCGGCGCTATCACTGCTTTGCCAATGGTACAAAATCGCGGAGACAGCGCAGGAAGAGCTAGACAACTTCGGCGGACAGACGGCCTACTCAAACGACATGGGCGATTTGAAGGCGTTCCCGCAAATCGGAACTTTGAAAACTGCAAGCGCGGAGATTCGGCAACTGAACAAACAGCTCGGAATCTGCGACGCCCACGAGGAGGCGGAGAGTGGCGCAAAGCAAACAAGCATCCTCTCCATCGTCTCTGGAAACCGTGAGAAGAGGCAGGCAAGAACCGCGTAGGGTATACCACGATGGCGCCGTCGCCTATAGCGAGGTTGACGACGCGGTAGCCCTCGGCGAAGACCTCGGTATCTCGCCCTTTCCATGGCAGCGCCACATCTTGACGGACTGGTGCGCGTGCAGCGCGGACGGAAAGCCCGCCTATGTGACGTGTGGACTGGACGTGCCACGTCAGAACGGCAAGAACGCGGCGCTCGAAATCTACGAGCTTTACCGACTTGCGGTCTGCGGATGGCATATCCTCCACACCGCCCACCGCGTGAAGACCGCCAAGAAAGCGTTTATGCGCCTCGTGCGCTACTTCACCGATGAGCGCCACCCCGAGTTGTGCGAGCTGGTTGAGCGCATTCGCCGAACGAATGGCGAAGAAGCAATTTTCCTGAAAAACGGCGGCTCAATCGAGTTTATCGCCCGCACGAACGGAACGGCGCGTGGTTTCGACGATATCCAGCTGGTCGTGTACGACGAAGCCCAGGAGCTTACCGACACCCAGTACGACGCAATAGCCTATACGCTGGCTGCATCGTCAACGGGAGAGCGCCAAATCCTGTACATGGGAACGCCTCCCAATGAGCGGAGCGCCGGAACCGTGTTCGCCCGCGTGCGCAAGTCCGTCCTAGAGGGCGGAATGCGGCGCATGTGCTGGGCATCGTGGGCTTGCGAGAAGCTCCCGCCCAAGGACTGCACGTTCGCCGACATCCTGGATGAGATCTATCTATCCAACCCATCCATGGGATATGTGCTGGATGAGGGTTACACCGAAAGCGAGTTTGCGGGAGCAAAGGGAAATATCTCAGGTTTTGCCCACGAGCGCCTGGATTGGTGGAGCGGTTCGAGCAGCGCGAGCGCAATAGACGAATCGCTTTGGCTGTCTTTGGCTATCCCGCGCTCGCAGGTGCCCACAGAGGGCAAGAAGACCTTCGGCGTGAAGTTCTCCCCGGACGGTAGCCAAATCGCGCTGTGTGCTTGCAGATTGAGCGATGAAGGCAACGGATACGTTGAGCATATCGGGCAAGGCACTTTGGCTGACGGCCTTTCCTGGCTTACTGATTTTCTCTGCACCGACGATATGGCCGATACCACAGCAGCCATTGCAGTGGATGGGCGGAACGGCGCTGCTGCGCTTCTCGACCGCTTGCGCGAGTATTACCCGCGCCAAGCCCTCTTTTCCACCACCACCAAGGACGTTATCAACGCAACGACGCTGTTCTCGCAAGCTCTTATCGATAAGACGTTGACACATTGGGACGGCGGCAAAGACAATGCGCAGCAGGCATTTAACGCAAGCGCGCTCGAAGCCCGCAGGCGCCCGATTGGCTCAGAAGGTGGATGGGCATACGGCGGCGATTCGTCCACACCGATAGAAGCGGCCGTTATCGCATACTGGGCCGCAAAAACGACAAAACGCGACCCTGACGGGGGATGTGTGATTCTATGACGAACGATAACCCTACGCTTTATCAAGTTGACCCGTCAATGATGAATCTGACGGGCGAGGAGGTAAGCGTATTCAACGCCCTTTTGGCTGAATGGCAGAGCCATATAGGCTCGAACATTCGCAATGAAGCCTATTACAAAGGCAAGGTGAAGCCGGTTACGACAGACACGTCCATGCCAAAAGACCTGGTTAACCTAAACATTGTTATGGGCTGGGGCGGAAAATGCGTCGACGTTCTCGCTAATCGCTCCGTTCTCGCCGGATTCGATGGCGAAAACGCCGACGCGATGGCGGATATCGTGACGCTTGACAGCCTTGTCGAGATTTACGAGCAGGCGGTAACGTCTGAGCTTACGGATTCGTGCGCGTTCCTGACCGTCTCTAAGGGCCTTGCAGGTGAACCGGATGTGATCGTGTCGGCGCACTCCGCGCTCGACGCGGCGGCTATCTGGGACGAGCGCAAGAAGCGAATCAAGGCGGGTATCTGCGTCGTTGATATCGACGTTGATTCGAGCGGGCTGCGCGTGCCTACGTGGGTAAACATGTACACTGACGAATACACGTATTCGTGCCGTAAGGTTGACGATTCCTGGATTGCCGAGAAAGTGGCAAACCCGTTTGGCCGCCCGCTCATGGAGCCCTTGCGATACCGTCCGTCTTTGACGCGCCCGTTTGGCAAGTCGCGCATTAACCGCACCGTTCGCAGCCTGATTGACCGCGCGCTGTGCGTTGGCGCTCGAACTGAAATCGCAGCTACATTCTATACGTGGCCGCAACGCTACCTGTTAGGCGTTGACAAGAAGACCGCCGAGAGCATGAGTAAGCGCAAGGTTGAAATGTACGCTGATTCGATGCTGCTTGTCACGCCGAATAAAAACGGCGATGTCCCGCAGCTCGGGCAGCTATCGCAGATGACCATGCAGCCTCATATTGACCACTTGGAGATGCTTGGCAAGCAGTTTGCGAGCGAGGCGTGCATACCGCTGGATGAGGTGGGAATCGTCTTCGATAACCCCACATCCTCCGAAGCTATGTTTGCGGCGCAGCAGCGCCTTATCGTCGAGGCGGAGCACGTCAATCGCATGAACGGAATCGCGCTCGGCAACATCGCGCGAATGGCGCTAGGTGCCGTCGATGCTGCGGATTTCGCCACGGCAGACATCACGCCGCGTTTCGCCGATGTGTTGCGCCCGTCCAAGGCGGCAAACGCAGATTTCGCTATCAAGGTCAATTCCGCAGTTCCGGCCTATTCAGGCACACGCCAATTTTGGAGAGACCTGGGCTATTCCGAATCCAGCATCGATTCGATTCTGCGCGACGTGCGATATACGCAAATCGTGCAGGCGGCGGCGCAGGCATCTGCTCAGGTTTCACAACAGCAGGCTACACCGCAGGCAGAAGGCATAAGCAATGCAGATACCAGCGAGTAGGCTCGAAGCCTATACGCAAGCGCTCAACGCGCAGCAAAGGGCCGCGTTCAACTTCATGCAAACGTCTCTGCGCACCTTTTACGAGCTGAACGGCGGCTCTATCGATGATGAGACCATGCGCGAGTTCGCGTTGGAGACGTTCATCACGTGCCGTAGGGAGTTCGGTGACGCGGCGGCTTCAATCGCGTGCTCCGCCTACGATGTGACGATGGATGAGCTTGGCATCGATACCAGACCGGCGCAAATCCATAACCCGGTGAGCGTGCCCAAGGCGCAAGCGACCGTCAATTATTTCGTGCATAACGTCACGCCGGATAACTTCAATGCCTTTGCTCAGGCTATGGCAGAGCGTGCCTATAACGACGTTGGACGCGCGGCGAACAACACGACGATCAAAAACGCAGAGCGCGACTATTCAAATGGCGCACGGTACGCCCGAGTGCCCACGGGCAAAGAGACATGCGGCTTCTGCGTCATGCTCGCGTCTCGCGGGTTCGATTACAAGAGCCGTAAATCGGCGGGTGATATGGGGTTCGGTTTCAACCGATTCCACGACCGCTGCGATTGCCGCGTTGTCGCGGGCGATGAGACCACAGAGGTGGAGGGTTATGACCCTGATTGGCTCTATTCCGTATACTTGGACGCGCGAAAAGCGGTAGACCCTGAGCAAATTCGCAAGGACATGCGCGGGGAACATGCGGACGTTATCAACAAGCGAATCACGAACTTGATTTGCAACGAAATCAACAAGCGCGCTAAGGCATGGAGCTGGGATAACAAAGCCCCAGCTTATGAAGACAACGAATATTCGCCCGTCACATCGCAGCTCGCGGCGCATGGGTTCGCCACGTCCACGACCACCAAGCCGGGCGCGCCCGTGCGCATGAACGGCCTCTTGTGGGGTGTTGACGATATCTCAGGCGGCGGAAACGTCGGCGAAAGCATTTCATCCATGCGGCAAGCCCGCGTCGATGGAGGAACCGCCACGGCGGGCCATTACGCAATGCTTGTGGATGATATAGACCAGGCGCGAAAAGACGCGCTAGAAGCCCTCGCCCCAGGTGAGACGGCGATTCTAATCGACCCTAACCGCATCGATAAGGAAACCGGTCTAACGCCAATGCGAAGGGTTACACGCTGATTAAGGCCGCTTTCGAGCGGCTTTTTTCATATCTATCCGTATCCCGCAGCCGAACGGCAGCGGGGGACAGCGCCGAATGGCGCGGTAAGGAGGTTCGTCATGGCAGACGACCAGAACCAGACCGACACGCAGCAGGTTGAACAGAACGGCGACACCGCTCATGTCGATTGGGAGGCAAAGTACAACGAGATGAAGCAGCATTCCCGAGAATGGGAGCGCAAGGCTAAGGCGAACAAGGACGCAGCCGACGAGCTCGCCGCGCTCAAAGAGGCTCAGATGAGCGAGCAGGAGAAGCTCAAGAAGCAACTTGCGAACGCTACGGCACGCGCCGACGCGCTTCAGGCCGAGAAGGACAAGAAGCAGTGGGCTAGCGAGGTATCTACCGAAACGGGAGTGCCGTCCGACCTGCTCGAACTCATCTCGGCATCAGACCGTGACGACCTCATGTCCAAGGCCGAGAAGCTAGTAGACAAGTACTCGACCAAGGAACAGGCCACCGTGCCCGTGGTGCTGGGCGACGGCAAGCACGCAGAAATCAAGCAAACGGGCAGCGCGAAGAACGATTTCGCGCAATTCATGAAGAACGCCTTTAACTAGACAAGGAGAAAAAAACATGGCTGAAGGCATCAACAAGACCTCTATCACTCTTCCCTCTTCCGTCTCTTCCGAGATTTGGGCAAAGACGCTCGAAAGCTCCGTAATCATGCAGCTCGCTCAGCGTATCGACCTCCCCGGCAACGGCCTTACCATCCCGGTTATCACCGGTGAGCCTGCCGCCGATTGGGTCACCGAGACCGAGGACAAGCCCGTATCTCAGCACACCCTCTCCACCAAGGAGATGAAGGGCTACACCCTGGCTATCATCGAGCCGTTCTCTAACCAGTTCCGAGACAACACCGAGGCGCTTTACAACGAGCTTGTCTCCCGCCTGCCGTTCGCTATCGCAAAGAAGTTCGACGAGACCGTCATGTTTGGCACCGCCCCCGGTACCGGCTTCGACACCCTCAAGGACGTGACCAACGCCGTAGACGCATCCACCAAGACCTATGACGCATTCGTCGATGCGATCGGCAAGGTTGCCGAGAACGACAGCGACCTCAACGCCTTCGTCCTCTCCCCGCAGGCAAAGACCCTGCTTCTGAAGACCAAGGACACCACTAACCGCCCGCTGTTCATCAACAACGTTCAGACGGACGGCGCCGTGGGCCACGTGCTTTCCGTCCCCACCTACTTCACCAAGTCCGCGCACAAGGCAGCCGTTTCTTCCGGCAATAAGGCGGTTGAGGTTCTTGGTTTCGGCGGCGATTGGAGCGCAGCCCGTTACGGCGTGGTCAAGGACGTTAATATCTCCATCTCTGACCAGGCCACCCTTACCAGCGGTCCTAAGACGCTCAACCTGTGGCAGCGCAACATGTTCGCAGTCCGCTGCGAGTTCGAGGTTGGCTTCGTTATCCGCGACGTTAATGACTTCGTGCGCATCGACAACGGCACCGCTTCTGCCTAGGAGTGATTCACTATGGCTATCAAGGCATTTGCTACACCCGAGGAATACACGGCGGCATATGGCGCGGTAGCCGACGAGAAGCGGCTCGAAGCGCTGTTGCTTCGCGCAACGGGCTACCTTCTCGGCAAGATGGACGGGTATACGGCGGGTGTGGACGAGGTGCTAGACCTCAACGCCTCCACGGTGTGCATGGCAATGGTCAATCGCGCGCTCTCCACGCCTGCCGGGCTTTCCGGCGTATCGCAGTATTCGCAGACAGCGGGCGGTTACACGGCTTCCGTCTCGCTGCTCGACCAGTACATGCGCCCCCTTCCATCTGAGCTTGATTTGCTCGGGCTTTCTTCCGGCGCGGTTCTCTCATGCCGGATGATGGCGGGTGAGCGCAATGAATCTGATTAGCGGCGTTGCTGTTGAGGTCTTGCGGCGAACTGCCGCTAGTAAGGATTCGCACGGTAACGCTGTGCCTGGCAGATGGATGGCTGAAACCGTCGAAAACGTCTTGCCGCAGCCCGGCTCGACGAGCGACCTCGAAGCTTCTAGGCCGGACGGCGTAAAGGTTGCGATGACCTTCCATTTTCCGAAAACATACGAGCAGGCTTTGCGCGGTTGCAGGGTCAAATACCTAGGAGCCGAGTATGCGGTTATCGGAGACCCGCAACCGTACCTAAACGCAAATTGCCCGGGCGATTGGAATCGCACGGTTGAATGCGAGGTGTGCAATGGGTAGCGGATTCACGTTGAAGATGAAGCTAAAAGGCCGCGTGAAGCACGTAGACAGTGGCGTTGTCTCCATCACGAAGAGCGACGGCGTTACTGGGATGCTCTACAAGCAGGGCGCTGGGTGTGCTGCGCGCTGCAATTCTCTGGCAAGCCTTCCGCGCGGGCACCCCGAATACGACGTGCAGGTAAAGCCGTTGAGTTGGTGCAACGGCGTTCGCGTCGGCGTTGCCAATGCTGACGCTTATATCGACAACCTGCGCAACAACACGCTTAAGAAAGGTTGTGGCATCTGATGTTCGACGTTATCGCCGCAACCTGCGCGGCGCTCGAAAAGGGTCTGGGCGTTCCGTCCAGCTCTATTGTCCCAGCAGACCGACCGCAGCGCTTCACGACGGTTGAGCGCACGGGCGGCGGCTACTCGCTTTGCCGCGACGTGCCCAACCTCGCCGTGCAGTGCTGGGCGGAAAGCGAGGCGGAGGCATACACCCTCGCACTCATGGCGCGCGAGGTGCTGACCAACATGCGCGAGACCTGCCCGAACGTCTGCTCAAGCTCCGTGGGCGGTATTTACAGCTTCCCGGACCCCGATAGCAGGTGCTACCGTTATCAACTCGATTTCATGGCCGTTACGAGATCGTAGCGGTTTTCTTTTTTAGAAAGGATTAGCAAAATGGCTGAAAACATGCTTGACTCTTCTAACGTCGGTATCGCCAAGGGCCGTGAGGGCGGTTATGCTTGCGTTGCTCCCGCCGGAACTGACCCCACTGCTTTTATCGATATGAAAAAGACCCTTGCAGATTTCTGCAAGGAATCTGGCGCCGTGCTCAAATCCCTTGGTTACATCTCCGAGGATGGCGTTACCATTACGACCGATACCGACACCGACGATAAGACCGATTGGAGCGGCGTGACCATCGTCTCGCCCATGACCTCTTATTCCGAGGGCGTTGAGGTGACTTTCCTTGAGGCACGCGACACCGTGCTCAAGACCGTTTACGGTGACGCTAACGTCACTAATGACAGCGAGGGAACCACGACCGTGCGCCATAACAAGAACTTCACCGGCGCCCACCTCTTCATCTTCGATGCTGTCGTATCCGACACAAAGGTTAAGCGCGTCGTTATCCCCAACGGCGTTATCACTGAGCGCGACGATCAGGAAATGAATAACTCCGACCTCGCCGGATACACGCCCACCATCAAGTGCCTGCCGTCCGATTTCTTCGATGGCGACTGCATGCGTGAGTACATCTACGACACGACCACTGTTGCCGCCTAGGCTGTAACTACCGCTTTCCGCATGGAGGGCGGCAACGGCGGCTTTGGTAGTAGGCGCTAAAGCCGTCCTTACCGTCCTCCGTGGGCCTACCGAAAGGATTGAAAATGAATATCGAGGATATGACCCCTGAGCAGCTCCGCGAGTACGCCACCGAAAAGGAAATGCAGCGCGAGACCATTACGGCGCGTTACATGGACCGTGAGCCTAGGTTAAGCGTCGTCCCTGACGATAAGCAGCCATATGAGAACGATATCGAGTTTGAGGGCGAGACGTACCGAATCGATATGCGCCGAATCAAATCCCGCGAGTTCATCCGCATGTTCGCGAAGTTCCAGGATTACGAGCGCACGGACGAGGACGCTCCGATTTCGTGCGCCCTGGCGCTCTATGACTTCGTGTTCGGCGGCAAGGTGGATGACAAGGTGTGCGAAGTCGTTAAGGCCAAGATGGGTTATGAGGACTTCGAAGAGATTATGCGCATCGAAAACGAGCTGTTCAACCACCTCGAAGTAAAAAACTAGCGGCGCTCGCCCCGATTCTTCTTGATTATCGGGACGAGCTCACCGCAGATTTCCAGCAGTATTACCAGCTGGATTTAAACGCGATGATGGATGCTGGGCGCTTCGCGGCAATTGCGACTTTTACCGCGCAGCTCCCGGCGCAATCGCGCACCTTTATACGCCTACACCCAGAGCTGGAATGGGATGAGAGCACCTACCTGCTTGCACTCATCGTAGACCAGCTAGCAAACATCTCCTATGGCCTGGGCGGCGGCAAGGGCAAGAAGCCGAAGCCGATTCCTAGACCGAAGGCGAAGAAGAAGAAAAAGAAGAAAACCCATCTCAACGTGGATAAGGCGAGAATCGACGCGCTTCTATTCGGCGCTCGCTCCCCATCCATTGCAAAAGAGGTGGGTGAGGAAGGCGAATAGGGGTGATTAAATGGCTGATGTGGCGCGCGGTTCAGTGCTGCTTACCCCTAAATTCGATAACCTCACCGGGTCGATTACTGAGCAGTTGAACGGCGCTTTTTCAGGTGCTAGCGCAATTGGCTCGAAGGCGGGCGCGCAGACCGGAACGAACTTTAGCAACGGGCTAAGCGCCAAGGCTGGCGCTGTTGCCGGTATCGTTTCATCGATTACGAAGGGCGCATTTAACGCTATCAGCAATTCGCTTGGCTCAGCGATCAGTCGCATTGACACTATGGCGAACTTCCCAAAGGTCATGAAGAACCTTGGTTATTCGAGCCAAGAAGCAACGGCGGCTATTAAGAAGATGTCACAAGCCGTTGATGGCTTGCCTACATCGCTGCCCGGGCTTTCATCTATGGTGCAGCAGCTTGCGCCATTGTGCGGTTCCCTCGATGAGGCGACGAATATCGGCATCGCCTTCAATGATATGTGCTTGGCTTCCGGCGCATCGACCGCAGACGTTTCTCGCGCGATGCAGCAGTACAGTCAAATCTTGAGCAAGGGCAAGCCAGAGCTGCAAGACTGGAAGACCTTGCAAGAGGTCATGCCTGGACAGCTAAACCAAGTTGCCAAAGCGCTTCTCGGAGCTACTGCCAATTCTAAAGACCTGTACAACGCCCTAAAAGACGGCTCAATCACGATGGACGATTTCAACAACGCCGTCATGAAGCTAGACACTGAGGGCGTTGACGGTTTCGCATCGTTCGCGCAGCAGGCAAAAGACGCGACGCAGGGCATCGGAACGGCAATCGACAATGTGCAAAACCGCATTGCTAAGGCAGTGTCAAAAATAATTGACGCAATCGGGCAGTCGAACATTTCGAACCTCATAAACGATTTTTCGAAAAGCTTTGATGTTGCGGCAAATGCGGCTGTTACCGCTATTGATTATCTTAAAGACCATGTAAACACGATCACAACAACCCTTAGAGGAATTGCCCCTGCTGCATCGGCTGCGGCTGGTGGAATTATTGCATTAAAGGCCGCTCTTGCGGTTGAAAGCGTAATGGGTAGTTTCCAAAAGGGGTTACAGGGTGTTAAGCGCGGTATCATGGACGTAAAACTCGCGCTTGCCGTTAGCGGAGGCCTCAACGGGACGTTTTTCAGTTCCCTTGCAGGAACTGTGAAAGAATCGGTTTCGTGGCTCAAAGTTGCCACGGTCGCGGTTGGTGCGTTTTTCGGTGGATTCGTTGCGCTTTACAACCTGTCTCCTGGTTTTGCATCAGGTTTTAATGCCGTCGGCGATGCTGTGAAAAACGGGCTGTCCGGAGCGTTCTCAAGCGCAGGTGGCGCTATACAGACCCTCGGCGACAGCCTGGGCGGATTCCTGAAGTCTGCGGCCCCTGCCATCCAGTCGTTTGTATCGGGCGCGGCTACGGCAATATCCGGGTTTGTATCGAAAATCGGCCCCGCTTTGAGTGGAGCCGTCACCAGTATCGTTTCCCTGTTTACTGAAATCGGTAGCTCGATTGGACCGGTTCTCTCGGGCGCGCTTGGTGCTCTCGTTAGCTTCGGAAGCAGTTTCGCAAGCGCTTTCGCACCTGCCGTAACACAAGCTCTCAGCACGCTTGTTCCAGCTTTGCAGCAATCCGGGCAAATCATCAGCGAAGCGTTTGCGCAGATTGGCCCTGCGCTTAGCCAAGCGGCGGCTACTCTTGGCCCTGTGCTTGGGCAATTAGGCGCGACAATCGCTGTAACCGGTGCTCAAATTGCATCATCGCTGGCCCCGGCTCTAGCAAGCGTTATGGCTGTAATGCCACAGCTGACATCCGCTTTTACAAGTGTAGTTACTGCCGTATCGTCTCTTTGGGCTGCCCTGGCTCCGGTTATCGCGCAACTTGTAAGCACTCTTGTGCCTGTCATCGCTCAGGTAGTGGCTTCCATAGCTCCGCTCATTGCCCAGCTTATCGGGCAACTTGCACCTGTTTTGGCTCAGATTATTTCAGTCATTGCTCAGGTGGTGGC
>OLPF01000730.1_pt1 | contig 31755 bp, 26 predicted proteins | sample 1673121 | NCBI WGS metagenome assembly OLPF01 (sample SAMEA3136756, study PRJEB25190) | human gut metagenome
GAAATCCCCCTTTACACCAGCTGCTGCAACGCCACCCGGGGAATCTATTACTATACCACCTACGATAACCACCAGATCACGGCGGTGGACATGCATAGGGAGGAGATGGACGGTGTGTCCCTGAAGTGCTATCCCCTGATCACCGGGGAACAGATTCGCCTGCAGAATTAATCACACGCGCAAGACGCGCCCGGCCTACGTAGCATGCGCCCAGCCCCGGAAAATGGGCGGCCAGCAGCATGTTTTCGCCCATCATGGCCGCGTCCTCGCAGCGGTATTTGCTGTCCCGGGTGAATCGTGGAATCACCGTGGGCGCGCCGTAATAGCCGCTCAGGATGGAAAAATCATCCTGGATGCTGGGCTGTTCGGCGGAAATGGCGTGGGCCACGGCGGCGGGATTCTGCCCCTTAAACTGCATGAAGCGGTTGATGCGGCCCAGCTTCTCGTTCAGCTCCGCATTCTGACACACTACCAGGCGGGATTCCTGATTGTTTCCGGCGCTGAGGCGTACAGTCCGGCTTCCAGCACCTGCCGCAGTTCGGCTTCGGAAATCTGTTCCGGGCGAAAGCGGCGGATGGCGTGACGGGTGAGCATTTTTTCAATGGCGGCGTTCATGATTCATTCCTCCTGTGAATTTGCTGTATTTAGCATAGTTGCCCTGTCCGCCGCTGAAAAGTGTAACCGGACGGGAAGCGCAAACGCGCAAAAAACGGCGCAGCCGGAGCGGAAGAGCTCTGACTGCGCCGACGTCTGTTTTGGAAAATTAACGGGTGCCTTCCAGGGCCACGCCGTTGACATAGAGGGTGTAGCCGCCGGAGATCACCTGAGCGGCGTCGCCGGTGAAGGAGGTTACGCAGCTGTCGCCGGTGAGGGTCCAGGTGCTGTCCCCGTCCAGGGTGACGGAAACCTCGCCGATGCCCTGCGCGGTGCCGGTGTACGTCTCAGCCGAAGCGGCGGCGATCGCGCCGGTCGCCATCAGCATGGACAGAAGAATGGATGCAAATTTCTTCATGAAGTATAGCCTCCTTCTTTGATTTGCACAGGCATTGTAACACTTGAAATCGTTTTTGTCAATTCATTCACGAGCTTTTCGGCAGGTTGGAAAAAGTTTCGTCCTTTTTCGGATTTCGAAGAGGAAGGATGTGTCGAAAAGGCTGTTTTTTCCCCAAAATAAAGAAGAAACGGGGCGCTGCCGACGCCCCGCCTTAAACCGAAGATTGTTAGGTTTTTTTCTTTCTATGCGCGGCGCTGATGGCCGCTATATGGGATTGGTATGACGGGTAACCCCTTCCGCCACAGGCGGCAACAGATTCGACGTCCATCAAAGACGTAGACTTGCATTGCAGTTATCTTTGCAATAAAGGGCTCCCTCCTTGAGGGCATGCAGCTTGCCGCCCGCTGTGCGGGAGGCAGGCAAGCGAAATGCCGAAGGTTTGTCAGCGAAGCTGACTGAAGGAGTTAAAGCTTACTTCTTTTTCTTTCCCGTTCCGACCGTGCTGCGCTGCTTCTGCGGCTCGATGCTGCCGGAAACGGCCTCGTCCGCGACGACGACGACCGGCTGCTCGTTATCCACGATCTGGATGAACGTCTTGCCGACCTTCATGGGCAGTTCTTCGCCGTTTTCATCGAAGAACACCATGCGGTTGTTCAGGTTCTTGGTCTCGCTGCAATCGCGCGCCCAGCTTCCGCGGATGTATTTGCCGTTTTGGAAGATTTCGGCCACGCCCTGACCGTTCAGCCGGATGACCGGGCGGGACGGGTTGCCGCTCGCCCAGGAGATATCCGTGCGCAGGACGATCACGTTCGCGTAGGCGCAGGTTTCGCCGGTGTTGCCGTCTGTATAGGCGTAACCGTTGCGGTAGCGCTCGAACAGCCCGGTGGCAGGGTTGTATTCGTAAGCGGTCATATAAGCGTCGGCCGTCGTCTTGTAGTTGATGACGACGCCGTTTACATCCTCGCCGCGCTCAAGTCCGGTCTCGGTGAACGTGAAGGGATGCGGCTTGGGCGTTTCGGAATAATCCGCGTATACGGCGCTCAGGTCGAGCCGGACGTTGTGGGGGCCGACGTGGCCGCCGTCGCTGGTGCGGGGGAACCAGTCGGCGTGCTTGCTGATGCCGTTCAGATACGGATATTTCAGCTTTTTCACGCTGCTGTTGGCCTCGACCCAGCTCTTCATGTTGTTTTTGTCGCGCCCGCCCTGATAGCCGTAGAAGGCGAACACGCCGCCCCACATCTCCCGCAGGGAGCACATCGGCACACGCGCGGAGCGAACCGGACCCGCGCCGTCGGGGCAATCGCCCATGAACAGCGCCAGCTCGCGCGTGGAGCCGTCCGCCTGAATCGGCATTTCGTAGATCAGGTCGGCGGAGGCCGCACCCCAATGCGGCAGCGCCGCCGGGTGCGCGTCGATGGAAACGAGCGTCGGGCGGTATTCGCCGGTGAACGCCTCGCCGGTGATGGGGTTCACGCCTTCTGCCACGGGGTTTTCCCTGGGCATTTTCAGGGTGATCTTGCCCGAACCGTAGGATTTCGGCGCGCCGAGCTGCTGGGCATAGCCGCTGGATGAAATGCCGGAGGCGCTCAGGTCAAAATCGTCTCTTGCCGCGCCCGCAGCGGCGGGAACGGCCAGCAGCGCGCACAGCGCAAGGGATGACGACAGGCGCAAAAACCGATTCATATCTTTTTTCTTCCTCCTTACATAAGGGTCGATGCGTTGAAAAAGGGTCGCGTGCATCCTCTGTAACGACGCGCCGGACGGCGGATGGCCGCGCGGCAGGGGGGAGGTTGGTTCTTTCACTTGTATAGACGTAAAATGAGCGCGAAATGTAACACTTTTTTTACGAATGATGAAGAATTTGTAATTTTTACAAAAATGCGCGGACAGAGTAAAAAAACCGGCGGTTTTTGCGTCTAATATAGTAGATAGACCTACACAGGGGAGGGAAACAACATGTTGTCGTTCGCCGCGCTTTCCATCAACCGCTTTTTTACGACCGCACCGAAGCTCGAACGGGAGACGCCCGGCAACCGCACGGCGACCCTGCGCGCGCTCTCCGATCTGGGGGAGAGCGTCGCTTCGAGCGTGCACGCCATCTATGCGCAGAGCAGGCTGTATCTCTGCGTGGCGATGCAGCCCAAGCCTGAAGCGCTTCACGCCCAAAGGCTGGCGGATAAAAAGGCCGCCGCAGGGCATTTTGATGTGGATGAAAACTGGAGCGCCGCCGAGGTCAACGCGCGCTGGGGCAAGCGCGCCGTGCTGACGGACGGCAGCGGGCGCGTGCTCGATCACGCCGTTCTGGGCGCAAGGGGGATGACGGACGCGGGCGCGCGGGAAGTCTTCTTTGAGTTTAACGCGCTGGAAAGCTACCCCGAGCCGATGTATCTGGCCGCAGGGGATGCAAGGGTGAGGGTGAGATAAGCCAAAGAGAGAGGGGTGCGCCATGAAAAAGATAGCGAGCATTGCCGGATGGATGGCCGCGCTTATGGTCGCCTGTTGTCCATGTACGGCGGAAATGAGCGTTCAGGATGGGCATGTATACGGGCAAAAGGAGATAGATGGGAAACGGATTGTCTATGATTTTGACGTGCCCGAAGAAGTGGAAAGCGTAAAACAGTATCGGACGGAAGCTGTTCGGATGAAGCCGGAGTGGGTGGAACAAATCCTCAAGCCATACGTTCAGAAGCCGCGTTCCGGCGACGCTTGGGATTTGATTAACGACAGGCAATGGAACGATACCAATTTCTGCTACTTTGAACAGAATGAAAGATACGCATGTGAGGGCGGCAGTTACATAGGGCCTCGTAAAAAATCAGACGACAGGGATATTCAAGCGGCGAGCGATGTGGTCTTGGCACTGCTGAAGGAAATGAATCTATCGGATTTCGAGTATCCGTTCTATACGGCTACTTCGCAATGCAAATCCATAGAGACGGCGATTGAGCCGATTTCCTCGGAAGAAGAATACATTCGGGTCAAGGCGCTTCCCGATTCAAGCATTCGGGAATATTACGAGAAAGAAGCGCTCGGAAAAGAACGAAATCTGATCGTCGTTCGATTTTTGATGGACGATATTCCGCTTTGCATCAGCGATACGCAGCCGCACGAGAAAAAAGGCGATTTGGATGAGGTGGTCGGCTCGGCAGGAATCTTTGTGCTCAACGAGAACGACGAAATCATCCGCGCCCAAATCAGAAAGTATGTTCACGCGGTTGGCGAAACGGGAGAACGCCAAAGGGTTTTGCCGTGGCAGGCATGCATAGATGAAATGGCCTTGGGCGTCATTCGCGGAGAAGAAGTGACCATCACGGAAGTTGAACTGAATCTGGTTGCAGGGAACGACGGAATAACATATCCCGTATGGCGGTTTTCCGGATATTCGGATTTAAGAAAGCTGAGAGAGGAAAATCCGGAAATCACCATCAATTCGTCCGATTTTTCCTGCTGCGTGGATGCATGCAGCGGGCAGTGCCTTTATTATTAAACGCGAACACGCCGCGCGGATCGACCCGCGCGGCGTGTTCGTATACGAAGGAGAGAGGGGGGATGTTTGAAGGTTATCCATCTATGTAAAAGGGTCAAACCCTGACTGACAAAGGGGTTAGGCTTCCGAAGTGTTGAGGCCGAGCACCTGCGCGATCATGTTCATCGCACCTTCGAGCGTCATTTCGCCCCGGCGCGCCATCATCAAAATACCGTAGAGCGCAACGCCGGTCAGACGCTTGGCGTCCTTTTCGTCGCGGCCGCTCTCGCGGAGCGCCTGCGCCGTCATCTTTTCCAGCGCGGGGCCCATGTGCGCATACACGCGGTCGCACATATCGGTATACAGCGCGGCGTGCTGCGGCAGGCAGAGATCCGCGGTCAGCGGCGCGGTGAAGCACTCGTGCCAGACCTCCGGATGCATCAGCCGGGCGAACTTCTCGCGCGCCGTGCCCTCGCCGTCAGCAATCTGCTCGGCCAGCGTGCCCAGATAGCTGCAATAGCCCTCGACAACGGCCTTCACCATATCGTCCTTGGTGGTGAAGTAATAATAGAACAGCCCTTTGGCCACGTCCACGGCGGAAACAATTTCCGACACGGAGGTTCTCACAAAGCCCTGCTGTGCAAACAGCTTTGCCGCGGCGGCCACCATTTCCGCCTTGCGTTCTTCCGGTTTCTTGACGACTCGCATCGCGTATTCCTCCTTGCACCATGCTCCGCCGAATGTGCGGGTTGTGGTTTCTTTTGATGGGGTCATTGTATCAGCGCCGCGCCGGCGGCGCAACGGCAAAACGCTCAATGATACGCGCGGCGGTTTCAAATGTCAATTTTTGTGATTTATCTTACGGTGTGAGATAATCAAGGGGATCAAAAAATCCACCCTCCCCGGATGGAGAGGATGGATCAAAAAGCGATTACGCGCCTGCGACGTCCAGACGCTTGACCAGCACGGAGGGCGAACCGATGGGCGAGGCCTCGAACAGCAGATCGCCGCCCACGTCGGTGATGTCCTTGAGAAGCTGGTAGAAGTTGCCCGCGACGGTGAATTCCTCCACGGCGCGGACGACGCGGCCGCCCTTGATTTCAAACCCGCGGGAGAGCAGCGAGAAGTCGCCGCTGATGGGGTTCGCGCCCGCGTGCAGGCCGGATACCTCGGTCAGATACAGGCCGTCGCCGAGGTTGGCGAGCAGCTCCTCCTGCGTCAGCTTTCCGGGTCTGAAAAAGAGGTTCGTCGGCGCGACGCGCCCCGCGCCAGCCGCGTTGCCGGTCGTTCGGCAGCCGGCTTTTTTGGCGGTCTTGCGGTTGTGCAGCAGCGTCTTGAGCACGCCGTCCTCGATGACGGCCTTGGTTTTCGTTGCCGCGCCCTCGCGGTCGAACGGGCAGCTTGCCAGCCCCATCGGCATCAGCGGGTCGTCCGTCAGGGTGACGGACGCGCTGGCGACGGCCTCGCCCTCGCGCCCCGCGAGGAGGGAAAGTCCCTTCTGCGCGTTATCCGCGGAGAACACGCCGCAGAACGTGGCGAGCAGATCGGCCATCGCCGTGTTTTTGATGACGACGGGGTAAGCGCCGCTCTTCATGCGCCCGGCTTCCAGCTTGAGCAGCGCCTCGCGCTTGCAGCTTTCGGCCAGTTCCTCCGCGTCGATCGCGTCCAGCCCGTAGCCCCAGCGGATTTCGTAATTCGTCGCGGCGTGTTCGCCGTCGCGGGCGACGACGTCCGCCATGGCGTAAATCATGTTGCTGTGGTGGGCGAGATCCAGCCCCAGCGTGTTTTTGAGGGTGAAGGTCTCCTCGCCGGTGGCGACGGCGCAGGTGTCCGGCGTGAGGCGTGGGTCGTCGCTGCGTAGCTTCGCGTCGATGTCGCGCGCAAGCGCGATTTTCTGCTCCGCGGTGATGGCGGTGACGGCCTGCGAAGCGTTACAGACGGAGGAATAGCGGTCGTCCGGGGGGAGAATCGCGTCCTGCTCGTCGGTTTCAATCAGCGCGGCGCTCTCCAAAACGCCCTGAATCAGCAGGGGGATGCTCTCCTCGGTGACGGCCTGCGTGCTCGCCGTGCCGATGCGGCCGTTCACCTGACCGCGCAGGGTCAGGCTGAGGCGCTCGCTGACCTGATAATCCTCCAACTCGCCGCGGCGGACACGCACCTGAAACGAATCGCTCTGGGCGCAGGCGGCCTCCGCCGGGGCGACGCCCGCCGCCTGCGCGGCTTCAAAAAGACGGGAGATAAACGTGTTGAGTTCCATGCTGATCCTCACTTTCCGCCGACCGTCAGGCTGCTGACGCGGATGGTCGGCTGGCCGACGTTGGTCGGCACGCTGCCGCTGAGCGAGCCGCACATGCCCTGTCCCATCGTCATATGCCGGCCGACGCGGTCGATGCGCATCAAAATCTGTTCGCCCTTGCCGATGAGGGACGCGCCGCGCACGGGCGAGGCGATTTTGCCGTCGCGGACGAGGTAGCCCTCCTGCACGGCGAAGTTAAATTCGCCCGTCGCCGTGTTGACGCTGCCGCCGCCCATCTGCGCGGCGTACAGGCCGTCGCCCATGGTGCGGATCATCTCGTCCTCGTCGTCGCTGCCGGGGGCGATGAAGGTGTTGTGCATGCGGCTGGTCGGCGCGAAGGTGTAGTTTTCGCGGCGGGCGCTGCCGGTCGGGGCCATGCCCATCTTGAGGCCGTTGAGCCTGTCCACCATGTAGCTGCGCAGAACGCCGTTTTCAATCAGCACCAGGCGCTGAGTCGGCGTGCCCTCGTCGTCGATGTTTTCGCTGCCCCACTCGTTGGGCATGGTGCCGTCGTCGATGGCGGTGACGCAGGGCGCGGCGATTTGCTGCCCCAGCTTGCCCGCAAAAACGGACGTTCCAGGCGCGACGCTGGTGGCTTCCAGCGCGTGGCCGCAGGCCTCGTGGAAGATGACGCCGCCGAAGCCGCCCGCGATGACCACGGGCATTTCGCCCGCCGCGCAATACGGCGCGGTGAGCATCGTGGCGGCGGCCTGAGCCGCCTCGCGGCCGGTCTGCGCGGGATCGACGCGGCCATCAAACAGCTCAAAGCCCATCATCGCGCCGGGGTTGCGCGTGCCGGTCTGATTCTCCCTGCCGTCGCTGGCGACGGCGGAGCAGAGCAGGCGGGTGTAAACGCGCGTGTCGCCGGTGTACAGCCCCTCGCTGTTGGCGATGAGCACATGCTGCTCGCGGGAGATCAGCCCGGCGGAAACCTGTACGATGCTCGGGGAAACGGCGCGGGCGGCTTGATCCGCCTGACGCAGGACGTCCGCGCGGCGCGCGGCCTCCACGGAGAGGAACGGCGTTTTGACCGGGTGGATATCCGGATGGGCGCGCTCGGCCAGACGCACGTCGCCCGCGGCTTTGGGCGTATCGGTCACGGCCGCCGCCGCGCGATCCGCCGCGCGCAGCAGGCCGGTTTCGCTCACGTCGCAGGTGTAGACGTAAATGGAGCGCAGACCGTCGTAGACGCGAACGCCTGCGCCGTAAGGGCGGGAGAGCGCCGCGTTTTCAATGCGCCCATCGCGCAGGGACATGGAAAAATTGCGGGAATCCTCGATGAAAATTTCGGCGAACGTGCCGCCGCGCGACAGCGCGCGGGAAAGCACGCGCTCGCAGACAGATGACGATACCATCGGTGGCCTCCTTTAAAAGCGGCGTCCGCGCCGCTTGATGTCTATCCACCAGTATACGCTATCGGACGGAAAATGTAAACCGACCCGCCGCCGCTTTGCGCGGATAAAAGCAATTCGCCGGTGAAAATTCCCGCAAGCCCCTTGCGGGAGTTTCGCTTTGCGTGTAGAATAGTATACAGGATATGATGGCATGGATATGCAAATGACGCCGATAAGCGGGGAGGGAGCCGTATGCCCGGCAGACTGGATCAAATCGAAAGCATGCTGAAGGCGCGGCTGGGCAGCGCGCTGCTGGCCTCCTGCCCGGAGCTGGTGTACTCGGTTTCCGGGATTTTATTTCGGTTTCTGCGCACGTCGGACAGCCTTTCGGCGCTCTGGCGGCAGCTGGATTCCACGCTGTTCAACACGGTGTTTCAGGCGACCGGCGGAAGGATGCGCGTGACGCTCGACGACGGGCGGAGCATTCTGGCGACGGGCGAAATGCTGCGCGATCTGGCGGATCGGCTGCTGGCGCTGGCCTATCGCCGCATGGACGTCAGCCCGACGCTGACGGACGCGCTCTACGACCTTTCCCGCGCGGGCTCGTTCGCCGCGATGCGCGAACTGGTTTCGCGCTTCCCGATGGATGAAAACGAGCGCGCGTGGATTATACAGATGCTCAGGGAAAACGGGCAAACGGAGTGACCCGCCCCGCCGTCAGGGCGCGAGGGGGATGAGGGAGATATCATGGCTAAGATCATCGCAATCACGAACCAAAAAGGCGGCGTCGGCAAGACGACCACCAGCGTCAACCTGTCCGCATGCGTGGCTGCCGAGGGCAAGCGCGTGCTGGTGGTGGACGCGGACCCGCAGGGCAACACGTCAAGCGGCTTGGGCGTGCGCGTGAAGGAGAAAACCCCCACGGTGTACGAGGTGATGGCCGGGGAAACGGAGATCGGGCAGGCGCTTTGCAAAACAGCTGTCAAGGGGCTGACGGTGCTTCCGGCAGATATCCGGCTGGCGGGCGCGGAAATCGAGCTGGCGAACATGGAGCGCCGCGAGCGCGTGATTGCCGACATGCTGGAGGGTGTGAGGGAGCAGTTTGACTATATCTTTATCGACTGTCCGCCGTCGCTGGGCATGATTACGCTCAACGCGCTCTGCGCGGCCGACGGCGTGCTGATCCCGATTCAGTGCGAATATTTCGCGCTGGAGGGCGTGAGCGCGCTGATGGGCACGATTCAGAAGGTGCAGAAGATGAACCGCCATCTCGCCATCGAGGGCGTCGTGCTGACGATGCTCGACGCGCGCACCAATCTGGGCGTGCAGGTTGCGCAGGAGGTGCGCAAGGTTTTCAAAAACAAGGTCTATCAGACCGTGATTCCGCGCAACGTGCGCCTCGGCGAAGCGCCGAGCCACGGGCTGCCGATCAGCCTCTATGACCCGCGCTCCCTCGGCGCGCAGAGCTATCAGCAGCTTGCCAAAGAGTTTTTGGCGAGAGAATAAAGAAAGGCAAGAACCGTCATGGCGAAGAAAATGGGATTAGGCAGGGGCCTGAGCGCTATCCTGCCGGATGTGGAAGAAGTGGTGGAATCCGTCGATCAGGCGAGCGAGGGCGCGGCGCCCGTGCCCGCCGACGCCGTGGCGGAAATCCCGGTTGGGGAGATCGACCCGAATCGAAACCAGCCGCGCAAACGGTTTGACGACGACGCGCTGCTGGCGCTGGCCGATTCCATCCGCCACAACGGCGTGCTCTCCCCGATTCTCGTCGCGCGGGAAGGCGGGCGCTACACCATCATCGCCGGTGAGCGCCGCTGGCGCGCCGCGAGGCTGGCCAACCTTTCAACCATTCCCGCCATCGTGCGCGAGTGGGACGAGATCAAGCGGCAGGAGGCCGCGCTGGTGGAGAACATCCAGCGCGAGGATCTCAACGCCATCGAGGAAGCGCAGGGCGTGAGCCGCCTGATGAACGAATGTGCCCTGACGCAGGAGGCGGTGGCCGAGCGGCTGGGGCGCAGCCGCAGCGCGATTGCCAACCTGCTGCGCCTGCTCAACCTGCCCGCGCGGATTCAATCCGCTGTGATCGACGGCACGCTTTCCGCAGGCCACGCGCGCGTGCTGGCCGGTATTGCGGATCGTGAGCTGCAAGGCGCGCTGTTCGCGAAGACCCTGCAATTCGGCTGGTCGGTGCGCCAGCTCGAAGCCGCCGCGAAAAACGCCCAGACCGAGAAAAAGGAGAAGCCCGAAAGAGAGCCGCTCCCGATTGAATATGAGGAGCTGACCGAGCGCCTGCGCTCCGCGACCGGCCTGAAGGTCAAGCTGGAGGGCACGCAGGAAAAGGGCAAAATCACGCTGCAATACACCAGCGAAGAGGAGCTGCAAAGGCTCTGGGAATGGATGGAACGATAAAAAACAGGCTGTCAAGCATCGCTTGACAGCCTGTTTCAGCTTGTTGACATAAGCAAACTTGGCTTGAATCGCAAAATCAAGAAATTCAGCTATTCTTTTATTTGCGGAAAGGGCTATTCTCCCCCCCTTCGGGGGGAGAATAGCTTTTTGTCTACAGCCTGTTTGGTTGTACCCCAAACAGGGCGCTTACGCGCGAACAACGCCCTTGCGGATGATGATGTTGCCGTAGAGCGCGGTTTCGCCCGTCTGCACGACGGCGAAAGCCTTTTTCGCGCGCTCCATGAACGCATCGTGCGCCATCATATCGAATTTGGCGGTGGGCAGGTCGGTATCCGCCGCCGCGCGGAACGCCTCCCAGATCGGCGCTTTGTCGCCGGGGAACATGCCCGACGGCACCTGCATGACGGCCAGCGGCGCTTCCACAAAGTCATCCAGCGGGAAGAGCGTCAGCAGCGCCCGCATCACCTCGGCGCAGCCGTGGCCGTCGCAGCGCACGCACTTCTGGCCGATGGACGTGCCGGGGAAGTTCGCGTCGGCCAGAACGAGCTCGTCGCCGTGCCCCATCTCGGCGATGATTTTAAGCAGCTCGGGGCTGATGATCGGGGAAATACCTTTCAGCATAAAGAAGCCTCCATTCATTTGCGGGGCGGCTCGTTTCGAGCGCCGCCCGACGGATGCAACCATTATAGCACGATGAAACAGGGGGTTCAATCCGAAAGCCGCCTGTTTTCCGGCCGCAAGATCAGCTGCTCCCCAAAAGCGCGGGCGGTTAAAGCAAAAGCCCTTCCGCAATCAGCACGACGGCGCAGCAGGAGGCCGCGACGGTGAACAGGCTTGCGCCGTTGAAGGCAAGCGCAATGCCCAGCACGAGCGCCAGCGCGCCCGCTAAGGGCGACTGCGTGGCCTGCACGATGGCGGGGAAGGTCATCACCGCGAGCGTGACGTAGGGCACGTAGAACAGAAACGAGCGCAGAAAGCGGTTGGTAATCGGCCTGCGGATGAGCGTCAGCGGCAGGGTGCGGATGAGAAAGCTCACGCCCGCCATGATGGCGATGTAGAGATAGATGCTGTGCGTCACGGCGCGTTCCCCTCCTTTTCCGCGTCCTTCACGGGGAAGAGGAGCGCCGCACCGGCAGAGAGCGCGACGGTCAGAAGGATGGTGCGCGTGCCGGAGGAGAGCGAGGAGACGAGCGGCAGGCGGCCGCAGGCAAAGCTGAGCGCGAAGGAGAGCAGCACCAGCGCGGCGACGACCTTGTTTTTGCGCGCCGGAGGGATGATGATGGCGAGGAACATGCCGTAAAGCGCGACGCTCAGCGCGCTGACCACGCGCGCCGGAAGCAGGTTGCCGACGACCACGCCCAGCGCCGTGCCGACGGCCCAGCTCGGCGCGGCGACGAGAATCGCGCCGTACATGTAATACGGATCGAGCCAGCCGTCGCAGGAAATGGCGAGGCCGAATAGCTCGTCCGTCACGTCGTAACCGACGAGCAGGCGGTGGCGCATCGGCGTGCCGGGCGCGAATTTCTGACTGAGTGAGCAGCTCATCAGCAGATAGCGCGCGTTGGCGATGAGCGTCACCACCGCGATTTCCAGATAGGATGCATCGGCCGCAATGGTGGTGAACCCCGCGTATTCGCCCGCGGAAGCGTTGTTGAGCAGGCTGACCAGAAAACCCTGAAAGGCGTTGAGCCCGGCGTTGCGCGCCGCGATGCCCAATGAAAACGCGACGGCCAGATAGCCCAGCCCGATCGGAACGCCGTCGCGCATGCCGCGCACGAGCGCGGGCGTATGGCTGCGGGCTCCCTCGGCCGAGAAAGAGATCGACATGAAGCGTGCCTCCGATATGCAGAAATGGAATGAAAAAAGCAAAAACAAGAATACAGCGAAACCCGCCGTTCGTAAAGCGAACGGCGAAAAAAATCTGTTGATGAAACGGTAAATGAGCAAATTCGTGTTGCACACAGATATCAATCTGGTATAATAAACAAAAGAAATCTGTGGTGGTGAAGAGATGCATACAGTAGGAAGAATTGATCTGGCAATGTATGAAAAAATCACGAGCGATATCACTACGGATGAGGTGATTATTACTGAGGAACGAATAGAACATAGCAACCTTCACGATCATGCGTTCGACCGATATGGAGTATATATTCCGGACATATTAAGAGCGCCGGATTTAATTTTTGAAGATAAAAACCCGAATACGGCCATATTGATTAAACAGGTTGAAGAAGATGGAAAAAACGCGCAACTGGTTTTGAGATTGCATGTTTCAAGCGATCATCCGGAACATAAAAACTCGATCATATCGTTTTGGATAATCAGTGAAGGAAGAAGAAAAAATTACGAAAGAAACAAAAGGATCGTTTACATAAAAAAAGAAGTGTGATACAATAAAAGTACACCAAAGATGGTCTTTGAGGTGGTAAAGTTCGTTGCTACCACGCGCCTTCGGGCTAAAAGAGATGCAGGAGAGGCGACGCCTGCCAAAGACCATGAAAAGGGGAACCGCTTCGCAGGATGCAAGCGGTTCCCTTCTTTTATTGCGGTTGGAGAGGAAAAAAGTTATCCCTTGTGCTTCTGTTCCTTCTGAATCCAATCCAGCATACCCGACAGGTGCGCTTCGGAAACAAAGCTGCCGCCTTCGTTCAACACGCGGAGCATGGCCTTTTGCGCATCGTCGGGCGTTTCTTTTTTGGCCATGCTGCTTTGAAGCGAGGCGCGCAAAATCTTCATCAGCAGCTTGTCAAGGCCATGCAGACGCTCCATGTCAAAGCCGCCCTGAAGGCTGAACACGGTGACGGTTTGCGGGATGTGATTCTGCTCGCGCAGTTTCTTGGAGGGGGTGAGTGTCAGACCGACGCCGCATACGGCGCGCGGGGAAAACCGGCGGATGGCGGCACCGCAGCCCTTGATGGAACCGGCCATCAGCCAGCCCAGATATAAAATAGGCGCGCGAACAGGCAGGCTCTTTTTCGCTTCATTCAGCGTCAAAACCGGAAGACCGGTCTTTTCGCCCAGCATGCGGGCATATTCGGCGGTGTAGCCGGTGTTGGACGTATAAACAATCGCTTGAATCATGGTGAGCCTCCTCAGCCTTCCCCGCTCAGCCTTGCGCCTGCGGCCAGCTCGGCGTAAACGCCGCCCTGCTTGACGAGCTGCGCGTGGGTGCCGCGCTCGAGAATGCCGTGTTCGCCGATGACCACGATTTCATCCGCGCTGCGGATGGTGGACAGGCGGTGGGCGATCACCAGCGTCGTGCGCCCCTTGGCGAGACGATCAAACGCGGCCTGAATCTTGCGCTCGGTGGCGGTATCCAGCGCGCTGGTCGCCTCGTCCAAAATGAGCACGCGCGGGTTTTTCAGGAAGATACGGGCGATGGAGACGCGCTGCTTCTGGCCGCCGGAGAGCATCACGCCGCGCTCGCCGACGATGGTGTTGTATCCGTCCGGCATGGCCATCACATCTTCGTGAATTTCGGCCAGCTTGGCGGCCTCGATCACCTCGTCCATCGTCGCGTTCGGGCGGCCGTAGCGGATATTATCCAGAATCGTGCCCGCGAAGAGGAAGACATCCTGCTGGACGATGCCGATGCTGCCGCGCAGATCGGCCAGCTTGATATGGCGGATATCCTGCCCGTCGAGCGTGATCGAGCCGGAGGAAATCTCGTAGAAGCGCGGGATCAACTGGCAGAGCGTCGATTTGCCGCCGCCGCTCTGGCCGACCAGCGCCAGCATTTCGCCGGGCTTGATGTGCAGATTGATGTGGGAGAGAACGTCGCCCTTGCCCTCGTCATAGGAGAAGGAGACGTCGTTGAAGCGGATGTCGCCGTCCACGTGGGTCAGCGCGACCGCGTCGGGTGCATCGACGATATCCGGGTCTTCGTGCATGATGGCGCGGAAGCGCTGGAAGCCCGCCATGCCCTGCGTGAATTGCTCGGTGAACTGGGTCAGCTTGCGAATCGGGCTCTGCACGCTGGCAACGTACATGTTGAAGGTGACGAGCGTGGCGATATCCATCTGGTTTTTCATAATCAGATAGCTGCCCACGAAGATGACGGACAGGCTCATCAGGTTCATCATCAGCTCCGTGCCGGAGAAGAAGCCCGCCATCACCTTGTAATAGCCCTGCTTGGCGGAAACGTATTGATCCGTGCAGCGGGTGAACTTGTCGATCTCCTCATCCTCGTTGCCGAACGCCTTGGCGACGCGCACGCCGGAGATGGAGCTTTCGATTTCCGCGTTGATGCCCGCCGTGCGGCGCTTGACGTCACGGGAGACCTTCATCATGTTGCGTCGGCGCATCGCGACGAACAGGACGATCATCGGTACGGCGATCATCAGCACGAGCGCCAGCTTCTTCTGGATGTTCCAGAGGACGAGGAACGAGCCGGTCAGCGTCACGATGGAGATGAACAGATCCTCCGGGCCGTGGTGCGCCAGCTCCGTGATATCGAACAGATCCGTCGTCACGCGGGACATCAGCAGGCCGGTGCGGTTTTTGTCGTAAAAGCTGAAGCCGAGCTTCTGCATGTGTGCGAAGATGGCCGTGCGCATATCCGCCTCGATGTGAACGCCCATCAGGTGCCCCAGATAGGTGACGATCCACTGCGCCGCCGTGCGGATGAGGAACGCGGCGAGCATCGCGCCCATCACAATCAGGAAGGTGCGCATCGCCTGATTGGGAATGTAGTCGTAAAGCACCTTGCGCGTGACCACCGGGAACAGAATATCCACCAGCGCGATCACCAGCGCGCAGAACATATCCAGCAGGAACATGCCCAGATGCGGCTTGTAGAACGCGGCAAACTCGCGGAGCGCGCCGCGCTTGGGCGCGGCCTTTTCTTCAAAGGCGGAAAGGGATTGATTGGCGCGTGTGTTGTTCATCATGTTATCCTCTTAAACGACGAAATTGTGCAAAGAAACGGGATCGCCGACGGGGCGCGGCGATCCGATGGGCACAGGGGCTTAGATCACGGGGCGGATCCATTTATAGGAGCGGAAATGCAGGAGATACGCGCTGCACTTGATGATATCCTCCGAGAGATACATGACCAGATAGGTCATCGGCACGCTCCAGTGCAGATATAGCCCGGCCAGCATCGTCAGCGGCAGGCCGATCAGGTACAGCGTGATGCAATCGACGATCAGGCCAAAGCGCGTGTCGCCGCCCGCGCGGAACACGCCCATCACCAGGATGGAGGGGATGTTGTGCAGCACCATCTCCAGCGCGCAGATCGCCAGCACGGCCAGCGCGTCGTCGCGCACAGCCTGCGAAACGCCGAAGAGCGAAAGCAGCGGCTGGCGGAGCGCCAGCATCCCCGCGCCAATGAGCACGGAGAGACCGATCGTGAGCTGCACATGGCGCTTGGCGCAGAGCTTGCTGAGCGGCACGTCGCCGCGCCCGATGGCGCTGCCGATCATCACCGCGCAGGAAGAGCAAAGCCCCATCACCGCAACGCTCGTCAGATCCTCGATGGATTTGACGACGGTGATCGACGCATACGCGCCCGTGCCCATGTGGCCGTAGACGGAGCTGTAGAGCAGATTGCCCAGCGCCCAGGCGCTTTCGTTGAGCATGGCGGGCATGCTGACCCGCGCGAAATCGCGGATAAAGCCGCCCGTGATGCCGACAAGGCCGCTCCGCCCTGTGCGGAGCAGCGTTTTTTTCGCGATGCCCGCGCCGTAAATCACCAGCGCGCCGACGACGGCGGAGACCAGCGACGCGATGGCCGCGCCCTGAACGCCCAGCGCGGGGAAGCCGCACAGGCCGAAAATCAGCAGCGCGTTCAGCACGATGTTGACCGCGACGGAGATCAGCGAACCGACAAACGGAATCATAACGCGGCCGGTGCTTTGCAGCAGCGTGCCGCCGCCGCGCGTGAGCGCCAGAAACGGATAACTGACGGCGATGATGCGCAGATAGGAAGAACCCAGCGCGACGACCTGCTCATCCGGGGAGAACAGGCGGACGATGCCCTCCGGAAAGAGCAGCGCCGCGAGCATGAACAGCAGGGAAGCCGCCTGCGTGCCGACGGTCATCAGGCCGTAGGTGCGGCGCATGCCCGCGTCGTCGCCCGCGCCGTAAAACTGGGAGATGAACACGGACGCGCCGCTGGAAAAGCCGAAAAAGACGATGGTTAAGAACCACGTCCATTTGCCCGCCATGCCGACGGCGGCCAGCGGCGTATCGCCCAAGCGGCCGATCATCATGGTATCGATCAGCGTGAAAGAGGAGGCGAGCAGGTTTTGCAGGGTCACCGGCACGGCGATGGAAAGCAGCGTGCGGGTGAAACCGGGAGGCGTTTTTGTCATGGCTTACGCTCCCGCCAGCACCTGAAAGACCGGGCTGTGCTCCGTGATGAACGGGCCGTCCTGCATGAAGAAGAGCATGCCCGTGACCGGGGCTTTGAGCACCTCGCGCACCGAGCCGTCGCAGGGGTTGATGATAAAGGCGAGCTGCTCGCCGCGGCGGACGTGCGCGCCCGCAAACTTGACGCGGCGCAGAAGCCCCGCGCTCGTTGCGGAAACGGAGGTCATATCCGCGTTGGTGATGATGGAGGAGGCGTGACCCGGCGCGGTTTCGCTGCGGATGACCCCGCGGCTGTTGAGGAAGCGGACGATGGCGCGCAGGCTCTGATCCGCCGCGGCCTCGTCGATTTCGCGCGTCTTGCCCGCATAGAGGGAATATGCCTGCGTGCCGCAGAGCTGCCAGTTGTAGTTGAGGGTCGTCTGGTCGTAATCGCGCGGGGTGCGGACGTAGACATAGGGCAGGCCGAATTCGCAGCCCAGATCGGGGTTCTGCCGCCCGGTGTCCATCATGCGCACATGCGGCACGAAGGAACCGGGCTGATAGAAGCTGGTGAGCTGCACGCCGTAGCGATAATTCTTGACGCGCTCGAGCAGCGCGTCCGTGATGCGCTCGGTCGTCGAGCCGGCGGGGTCGCCGGGGAAACGGCGGTTGATGTCCATGTTTTCCGGCTCCCAGAGGCGCGAACCCTCGTTCATCGACGCGCCGATGGCGGTGGGCACGATCATAACGCTCTTGCCCGGCTGAATGCCGTCTTCCTTCTCCACCTCGCGCAGGAAGGAGACGAGCCGCGCGCAGACATAGAGCTGCTGCACCTCGTCGCCGCGCAGCGCGCCGACGACGGCGCAGGTCTTTTCGCCCTTGCCGAAGCGATAGGCCGTGATGCTCATATCATCCCGGAAATACGACGGGAGGGTGAACAGAATATCCTTTTTCATGCCCGCTCCTTTCTGATCCTGGCGATCAGCGTGCCGGGATACACGGAGGAATAGCTGCGCTGGCTGAACACGAGCCCCGCGCACGGCGCCTTGACGGTCTCACGGGCGACGCCGTCGAGCGCGTCGATCACCGTGCCGAGTACCTGTCCCGCTTCGGCGTGAATGCCGAGGCAGTCCTCCGGCACAAACACGCCGGGGAACTCGCAGGCCACGCGGCAGACGTCCTCGCTCGTGCGCACGGTGGGGATGTCGGCGGACGCATCCGGCGCGGCGATGGCGTCGCCCGCCCATATGCCCATCTCCTTCAGCTTGCAGAAGATGCCGTCCACAACGGAGAAGGCGATTTCCTGCGGCAGGCGGCGGCGCTCGTCGGCCTCCAAGATGACCGCGTCGGTGCCCACGGCGCCCAGCGCGCCGGTCAGCGAGGCGGAGAAGGAGCCCTTGTCCGGGTAGACCCAGATGAGCTGCGGGCAGAGCGCGCGGACGCAGGGCAGAAGCCGCTCGGCTTCCTTTGCGCTGACGCGCACCTCGTACAATTCGCTCTTGTTGCGCGCACTGGCGTGAAGATCCAGCACAAGATCCGCGCCGCGCATATCCTGAATCACCTGATGGCACATGTATTCAAGCGGCGTGCCGTTCGGCGAGCCGGGGAAAGCGCGGTTCATATCCAGCCGCGTACCGGAGGGCACCAGACGCTCGCCGATGTCCAGACCGAGCGGGTTGAGCATGGGGTAAAAATCCACCGTGCCGCGAAGCGCGTCCGGATGTTCGCCGATGCGCTGCTGCACCAGATAGATGATGAGCTGACCCATCATTTCGTCGCCGTGCGTGCCCGTAGCGATGCAGACGCGGCCGGCGGAAGAACCGTCGGGGGCGTACCGGCAGCGCTTGATGCTCCATCGCTCCTCGATGGGCAGGGCGACGCTGGCAACCGTCGTCAATGTCTTGAGCAAAACGACCCTCTCCTTTTGAAACGATATCAAGCCTTTCAAAGGGGCTGCGGCATGAATCAAACCATGCGCGGCAGCCCCCGTTGTTTCCCGATTTGCGGTGGGAACGGCCAAGCGCGCACCCTTGCACCCGATGCGGACGCCGTCGCCCATTTCTACGCTATGATGCTAACACAAACGGAGGGTTTTTGCAAGTGAAAGCGGCATAATTTCATTCCGGCGCGCGCGTGAAAAAGGAATGGCTCATCATGGGAAAATGTGTTATAATCAGATGAATGACGCTTGATTACCGGGAACGCCCGGGAACAAAGGAGAAGGAACATGAAAATCGGCCTGTTTACCGATACGTTTTACCCGGAAATCAACGGCGTGGCGACGAGCTGCCTGAATTTGCAGCGGGAACTGACCCGGCGCGGCCACGAGGTTCACGTTTACGCCCCGAAATGCAAGGGCTGGGAGGAGAACCAGCGGGAAAATGTGCACTATCTGGCGAGCGCGCCGCTGCTGGTGCTCAAGGACCGCAACTTCGCCTTCCCCACGCCGCTCACATCGTGGGAGGCGGAGAAGATCGATTTTGACGTGGTGCACACCAACAGCGAATTTGTGATGGGGATGTTCGGCCACCACGTCGCGGGCAGCCTCGGCTGCGCGCAGGTGCACACCTATCACACCGTCTGGGAGGATTATACCTACTACATCACGCACGGCGTGGCGGACGAGGCCGCGCGGCGGATCGCCCGGAAATACTCCCAGTGGTGGTGCAACCGCTTTGACCGCGTGATTACCCCGACGGGCAAGACGCTCGACCTGCTGCGCAAATACGGCGTGGCAGCGCCGATTGACATCATCCCCAGCGGCATGGACATCGCCCGCTTCGACCCGGCGCGGCACGGCGAGCAGGAGCGGCTGGAAACCCGCCGGGAATGCGGCCTGCCGGAGCACGCGCCGCTGCTGCTGAACATCGGCCGCATCGCCAAGGAAAAGAACCTCGAACAGGTGATGCGCGTGTTTCCGCGGCTGCTGAACGCCTGCCCGGATGTGCATTTCGCCGTCGTCGGCGAAGGGCCGATGCGCGAGGAGCTGGGGCGCATGGCGGAGGAGTTGGGCGTTTCCCGCGCGGTGACGCTGACCGGGCCGAAGCCGTGGGAGAAAATCGACCGCTATTACGCGATGGGCGACGTATTTTGCAGCGCGTCTCATTCGGAGACGCAGGGGCTGACCTATGTGGAGGCGATGGCCTCCGGCCTGTGCGTCTGCGCGGTGAACGACCCCTGCTTGGACGGCGTGATCGAGGACGGCGTGAGCGGTATTCTCTCCGGGGACAGCGACGACGAGCTGCTCGCGGCGCTGATTCGCGCGTTCGGCGAGGAGGGCAGGCGCATCGCGAAGACGGCGGCGCAGTATGCCGCGCCGTTCAGCACGCAGGGCTTTGCCGAGAAGGTGGAGGCCTGCTACATGAAGGCGATTGAGGCGCACAAGCGGGGATGAGCGGGGGAGCGAACATCCGGGAACGGCTCTTTGCGCTTGGAGATGAGCGGTATGCGCGGTTTCAAAGCGCGTTGATTCCGAATATCCCGAAGGAAACGGTCATCGGCGTGCGCATGCCGATGATGCGGAAGCTGGCGAAGGAAATCGCCGAAGCGAAGGAGATGCGCGCCTTTCTGGCGGAACTGCCGCATGCGTACTACGACGAAAACATCCTGCACAGCGTACTGCTTTCGCAGATGAAGGATTACGGCACGTGCATGGAGGCGGTCGAGGCGTTTCTGCCGCATATCGACAACTGGGCAGTCTGCGACTGCCTGTCGCCGAAGGCGTTTGCCGGGCACAAGCCGGAGCTGCTGGAAAATATCCGAGAATGGGCGAAATCAGAACACGTCTACACCTGCCGTTTCGGGCTGGAAATGCTGATGACGCATTTTCTGGACGACGACTTTAAGCCGGAATATCTGGAGCTGCCCGCAGATGTGAAGCTGGAGGATTACTACGCGAAGATGATGGTCGCGTGGTTTTTCGCCACGGCGCTGGCCAAGCAGTGGGACGCGGCGGTTGTCTATTTGCAGCAGAACCGGCTTGAGCCGTGGACGCATAACAAGACGATCCAGAAAGCACGGGAAAGCTACCGCATCACGGTGGGGCAGAAAGAATATCTGAAGACGTTGAAACGAACTCCTTCCGTCACGACTTCGTCGTGCCAACCTTCGGCATTTTATCTGTTTGTTTCCGCCACAGGCGGCAACAGATTCGATGTCCCTCGAAGAGGAAGGCAATGACATGAGCAAGCAAGATGTTTTTTTGCTGTCATAAAAATGAGAAACGACTTTATAAATAAGCAGCGCATATATGCTTTATGGCTCCCTCTTCGAGGGAGCTGTCAGCGAAGCTGACTGAAGGAGTAAAGGCGTTCGAAGCAATAACAAAAGGCGCTGAGCGGAAAAATCCGTTCAACGCCTTTTGTTATGCGATTGCGGTTCAAACCGGCTTGTACAGAGTCAGGCAACGCTGTGTGCCTGTAAGCCGTTTGCTTAGCGCTCGACGCGGCCGGAGCCGGAGCCCTTCATCAGGCTTTCGACTTCCTTGACGGTCACGCGGTTGAAGTCGCCGGAGATGGTGTGCTTCAGGCAGGAAGCGGCCACGGCGAACTCGAGAGCCTCGGCCTGCGTGGCATAGGTGTTCAGGCCGTAGATCAGGCCGCCGCCGAAGGAGTCGCCGCCGCCGACGCGATCAACGATATCGGTGATGGCGTACTTACGGGAGACATAGAACTCCTTGCCGTCGTAGATGCAGGCCGCCCAGTAGTTGGTATCCGCGCTCTTGGACTCGCGCAGGGTGATGGCGACCTTCTTGAGGTTCGGGTAGAGATCCATCGCGGTCTGGGCGATCTGCTTGTAGACGTCGCGATCCAGCTCGCCGCTCTCAACATCGCTCTTGGCGCTGATGCCCAGAGACTTCTGGAAGTCTTCCTCGTTGGCGATGGCGACATCGACGTACTTGGTCAGCTCGCTCATCACTTCCTTGGCTTCCTTGCCGTACTTCCAGAGGTTCTTGCGGTAGTTGAGGTCACAGGAAACGGTCACGCCCATCTCCTTGGCGGCCTTGACGGCGGCCAGAGAGAGATCCGCGGCAGACTGGGAGATGGCCGGGGTGATGCCGGTGATGTGGAACCAGGTCGCGCCGTCGAAGATCTTCTTCCAATCGAAGGTATCGACCGGAGCCTTGGCGATGCAGGAATCCGCACGGTCATAGACGACCTTGGACGGACGCTGGTTGGAGCCGGTCTCCAGGAAGTAGATGCCCATGCGGCCATCCATCATCTTGATGTTGGAGACGTCCACGCCGAAGCTGCGCACGTCGCGCAGGCAGGCCTCGCCGATGGCGTTGTTCGGCAGGGCGGTCACGAAGGCCGCGTCCATGCCGTAGTTGGCCAGAGAAACGGCCACGTTTGCCTCGCCGCCGCCGAAGGTGGCCTCGAGGGACGGGCTCTGGAAGAAGCGCTCCAGCGCGGGGCTCTTCAGACGAAGCATGATTTCACCGAGAGTAACAATACGAGCCATTGTCAATCACTCCTGAATCTTATTGATTTTGAGTGTGCGCAGGGAGAAAAAACGCGCACTATCTCAGTTTCTGAGGTTATTATACACGATGGCGGGACGCAAATCAAGTCGTCTGACCAATAAAGCGCAAAACTTGCGGAATTGAGCAGAAATAGACGGAATTTTGCGCGTCATATCGGCTGAAATGGCGCAAAGGAACAAAGAACGCGCGATAAATTTCGCCATGTTCCGGCCGGAGGGGACGGATGAACGGCAGGCGGCGCGCATAGGAAACAGAAGGGCGGGGAAGGGCTAAGGCAGGCGGGACGGACGCAGGAACTGTGTTTTTCCTTGCCACATAAAGGGTTTTATGCTATAATGCCCGTTGGTGCCTGCTAAAAACAGGCCGAAAAGAGGGAAATCGGCGGCCATTCCGCCATCCATCATATTTGGGAGGGTTTTGAACTTATGCCTCTGCAAACCGAGTATAACAAGGATACCATCAAGGAATCCATCCTCAACAAGCTGCTGCGCTACTACGGCTGCACCATTGAGGACGCGACGCCCAAGCAGATCTACGCTGCCGTGGCGAGCACCGTGCGCGACCAGATCATGCTCAAGTGGCGCTTTGAGAAGGAAGCCCGCCGCAGCGAGAAGGCCAAGCGCCTGTATTACCTCTCCATCGAGTTTCTGACCGGCCGCTGGCTGCACAACAACCTGCTCAACCTTTGCTCCACCAAGGAATATGAAAAGGCGTTCGAGGAGCTGGGGCTGACCCTGCGGGGCGTGCTTCACGAAGAGCCGGAACCGGCGCTGGGCAACGGCGGTCTGGGCCGTCTGGCCGCGTGCTTCCTCGATTCGCTGGCGACGCTGAACCTGCCGGCGATGGGCTGCACCATCCGCTATGAATACGGCCTGTTCCGTCAGCGCATCGTGGACGGCCAGCAGGTCGAGGTGCCGGACGAGTGGCTGACCTACGGTAACGCCTGGGAGATTCCGACCCAGCGCGACGCGGTGGAGGTCTGCTTCGGCGGCCAAATGGTCGAAAACTGGGTGGGCGGCACGAATTACGTCACCCTCAAGAACACGGAAAACGTCATCGCCGTGCCGTATGATCTGCCGATCGTCGGCTACGACAGCGACGTGGTGGATCGCCTGCGCACGTGGAGCGCCGTGCTGCCGCAGAACTTCAACCTTGAAAAATTCTCCGCGGGCGATTACAACGGCTCCACGGAGGACAGCAACTCCATCGCGGCGCAGATTTCCAAGGTGCTCTATCCGGAGGACAACACCTATAACGGCAAGAAGCTGCGCCTGATGCAGGAATACTTCCTCGTCAGCGCGACGCTGCAATACGCGATCAAGGACTTCAAGCGCGTCTACGGCACGGACATGAGCCAGCTCCCGGAGAAGGTCGCCTTCCACATCAACGACACGCACCCGGCGATGGTCATCCCCGAGCTGATGCGCATCCTCGTGGACGAGGAGCGCCTGCCGTGGGAGGAGGCCGAGCGCATCACGCAGGCGACCGTGGCCTACACCAACCACACCATCATGGCCGAGGCGCTGGAGAAGTGGCCGGAGAACATGATGCGCGAGACGCTGCCGCGCATCTACTCCATCATGCAGGAGCTGAACCGCCGCCTGTGCCAGAAGCTGTTCGACGCTTTCCCCGGTCAGTGGGATCGCATCGGCCACATGGCGATTCTGGCTTACGATCAGGCGCACATGGCGAACATGTGCGTGGCGTATTCCCACGCGGTCAACGGCGTTTCCCAGCTCCACGGCGACATCCTCAAGCACACGACGTTTGCGGATTACTACGCCATCATGCCGGAAAAGTTCTACGCGATCACCAACGGCATTACGCCGCGCCGCTGGCTGATGCTGGCCAACCCGTCGCTCTCCGACCTGCTGGATGAATCCATCGGTCAGGGCTGGCGCAAGGATCTCAACGAGCTTGAAAAGCTGCTGCCGTTCGCGGACGATGCGGCCTTCGTCGAGAAGTTCGCCGCGGTCAAGAAGGCGAACAAGGAGCGCTTCAGCCGCTGGATTTACCGCCATCAGGGCCTTGAGCTCGACCCGACGATGATGTTCGACGTGCAGGTGAAGCGCCTGCACGAGTACAAGCGCCAGCTCCTCAACGCGCTGCACATCCTCGTGCTCTACAACCGCATCTGCGACGATCCGAATTACACGATGGCGCCGCGCACCTTCATCTTCGGCGCGAAGGCCGCGCCGGGCTACCGCCGCGCGAAGGAGATCATCCACTTCATCAACGTGCTCGCCGCGAAGGTCGCTTCTCACGAGCGCGCCAGCAAGATGATCCGAATCGTGTTCCTCCAGAATTACAACGTCTCTACCGCCGAGATGCTGATGCCGGCCAGCGAGGTCAGCGAGCAGCTCTCCACCGCCTCCAAGGAGGCCAGCGGCACCGGCAACATGAAGTTTATGATGAACGGCGCGGTGACCATCGGCACGCTGGACGGCGCGAACGTGGAAATCGCCGATCTGGTCGGAAACGACAACTGCTACATCTTCGGCATGCGTTCCAATGAGGTAGAGGCGCTCTACGCCGCCGGCACCTATCGTTCGCTGGATATCTACGAGACGAACGCCGAGCTGCGCCGCGCGCTGAACATGATGTTCGACGGCACCCTGACCCCGGAGAACCCGAAGATGTTCGAGGGGCTGTACCGCGCGCTGGTGTTCAGCGACAACGGCGGCATGGCCGACCCGTATCTGGTGCTCAAGGACTTCGGTTCTTACCAGCAGGCGCAGAGCCATCTGGGTGCGGATTACCTCGATCAGAAGAAGTGGACGCGCAAGGAGATCATCAACGTGGCCAAGAGCGGCGTGTTCTCCTCCGACCGCACGATCCGCGAATACAACGATCTGATCTGGCACCTCACCCCGCTGACCAAGAAGCGCTGATGTTCATACACGCGCGAAAGCGCGTCAGCTCCCTCGAAAGAGGGACTTTGGACTGAATAAAGCGATTCTCCCCCCGAAGGGGGGAGAATTGCCATTTCCGCAAACGAAAGATAGCTGAATTTCTTGATTTTGCGATTTTGGTCAATGGATCTTTATGTCAACAAGCCGCAGTTCCCTCGAAAGAGGGGGCTTTTTTGATTTTCTGGGAAGAAAATGGAAGGGACATGCGTTTTTATGATAGACGATGATGCTGTGTCGGGTGTGCGACATTGCACATTTTGTGAGGAAAGGCGGATGAATCCATGAAACGCATCGGAATTCTCGGACTGCTTTTGATGAGCCTGATGTTCACTTGTTGTACGGCTTGGGCGGATGGCGGCAACGCCTATGCGGTCGTGCATAATCCTGACGCCGCAGACCGGCTGAATCTGCGCGCTGCGCCGAACAAGGACGCGGAATCGCTGGGCAAGTATTACAACGGCGTTGGGGTTCAAATTCTTAAAGAGCTGAACAACGGATGGGTTCGCGTTCGAATCGGCAATCGCGGAGTGGCCGAAGGGTATATGATGAAGGCATATCTGCAATATGACAACACGCAGGCGGTTGCGGCCGCTATGCCGACGTATACCTCCACAAGCAGCGCGTGGGAGCTTTATCAAACCCGCGATGTAAACGGAGCGTATGAAATGCATGGCTATGGCGAAACGGTGACGCTTCTGGGCTTTACGTCGAAATGGTGGCACGTTCAGATTCGGGAATATACCGGGTTTGTACCGGCTGACGGCTCGGTGCTGGATCAGCGGACGGGCAATTACTACGACGGCTATGCGACGGCGCAGGTTCATAATCCGATTTCGACGGATCGACTGAATCTGCGCGCGGAAAAAACGGCGAACAGCGCGTCGCTCGGCAAATATTACAATGGATGCACGGTTGCAATCGTTCAAAAAGGGAACGACGGATGGAGCCGGGTTCGAATCGGCAATCTTGAAGGATATATGAAAAATCAGTTCCTCGATTTTAACGCGCCCAAAGACCAGCAAACCGAAATGCTGCCCAAGGTGACGATTCAAAATCCCAATGGGCAGGGCGCCAATCTGCGAAGGCAGGCTTCGACCCGCGTTAACGCGGTGGCGCTGTATCCGAACGGAACGCAGGTTCGGGTGTTGGGCATAGCGGGAGAATGGTGCCATGTGCTGATTGACGGGGAGATCGGCTTTATGATGACCCAATATCTTGTGCCGCGACTCAGCTTTGAATCGACCAGATAAGAAGGCACTCAACATGGCGGAGAGCCAAGGGACGTTTGATTTGCAAAAAATCGAAATATGGGGTTGACAAATCGTCTTGTATGATTTAAGATAGAGTCAGCACCAAGCAAGCGGGAGGAAAAACTCTTATGAATGTTGTTGTTGCGAACATGTACTATTTTAGCCTGTATTATCGCGAGAATACGGGCTGTTTGCAATGCAAAGCATAAGGCGATGTCCACGGATTGCAGCGCGGCCCTTTCATAAAAGTGAAAGGGCCGCTTCTTTTATATCCGAAACAAAGCAACAAACTGTCAAAGTAAAAAAGGAGAAGCCGCCATGATTGTCATTTTAAGACCCGGCGCACAGAAAGCGCGCGTTGAAGCCCTGATGAGCCAGATCAAACAGCAGGGCGTGGATATCCATTACAGCCAAGGCGCGACGGAAACGATTCTCGGCCTTGTCGGCGATACGACGCACGTTGACGAGGATTGGCTGCGCGCCAGCGACATCGTCGAGGATGTGCGCCGCGTTTCCGAACCGTACAAGCTGGCGAACCGCCGCTTCCATCCCAAGGATACACATGTGAACGTCTGCGGGCGCGCGGTTGGCGAGGGGACGTTTACGGTGATCGCGGGCCCCTGCTCGGTGGAAAGCCGCGAACAGCTCGTTTCCATCGCGGAGGACGTCAAGCGGAGCGGCGCAACCTGTCTGCGGGGCGGCGCGTTCAAGCCGCGCACCTCGCCGTATTCCTTTCAGGGGCTGGAGAACGAAGGGCTCAAGCTGCTGCTGGAGGCCAAGAAGGAGACCGGCCTGCCGATTGTCACCGAAATTATGAGCGAAACGCAGATAGACGATTTCGCGGATGTGGACGTGATTCAGGTTGGCGCGCGGAACATGCAGAATTTCCGGCTGCTCAAGGCGCTGGGGCAGACGAACAAACCGATTCTGCTCAAGCGCGGGCTTTCCGCGACGATTGAGGAATGGTTGATGAGCGCGGAATACGTGCTGGCAGGCGGCAACCCGAACGTCATCCTCTGCGAACGGGGCATCCGCACGTTTGAAAAGATGATTCGCAACAATCTGGATATCTCCGCCGTGCCGCTCATTAAGCAGAAGTCGCATCTCCCGGTCATCACTGACCCGTCGCACGCGGCGGGCATCGCGTGGATGGTGCAGCCGCTCGCGCGGACGGCCATCGCGGCGGGCGCGGACGGCCTGATGATCGAGGTGCACAACAACCCCAAGGCCGCGCTCTGCGACGGCGCGCAGTCACTCGACCCGACGCAATTTGACGCGCTGATGACCGACGTGAAGCGCCACGTCGCGTTTGAAGAAAAGACGCTGCTGTAACGCGCAAAAAAGAGCCGTATCGTTTTGCCCAAAATCAGGAGGGCGGCGATACGGCCATTTTCTTGTCTTCAAAGGGGTATGAATTTGGGGAAACCTCACGCGCGGCTGTGTCCTGCGGGCGCGCGCCAAAACCGGGCGGTGGATAGGCCGTCCGGCCAATCAAACATCGCGTCGGCCTGTGCCCACGTTTCGCGGGAGACTTCGGCCTCGTGCTTCTCGGCGGAGAGCCTGCGCGCCAGGGTGACGAAGGGCACGAGAAAATCGAAATTGCGCTGCTGCTGCAGACAGGTGACGTGCGCCATGATTGGGCATGCCTCCGCAAAACCGCTGCGGATAAAAAGCGGCTTGAGTGCCGATGGGTCATACCGGGCGACGCAGGGCTCGAGCGTCACGCGGCCGGGGGAGAGGTAGAGCATGGCATACAGCGCCATGCCCGGTACGCCGTCATCCATGCAGCCGACGCTGCCCACCACATCGAGCGTCAGGTTCGGCAGACGGTAGTGCATGGGGTTGTGGCCGTGGCCGCAGACGATGTGCGTACCCGGCTCGAAGGCCATGGCGTTCAGTCGTGGAAGCGCGAGCGTCGGGTTGTGGACGGGAAAGCGGTCGTCCCCCGGCATCGCGTGGCAGAGCGTGACGCTGGAGAGCGTCAGTTCCTTTTCAAAGGTGATTTCCTGCGGGGTGAGGCGGTCGGCGTTGAAGCGGAGCGACGCGAAATTCGCCCCGGCATACCCGGGTTCGCCGCGCATGACGGAGAGGATGTAGCCCTCGTGGTTGCCGTGCAGGCAGGTTACGCCCTCCGCACGGAGCAGGCGCAGGGTGTCGCACGGCGCGGGGCCGAGGTTGACCTGATCGCCAAGAGACACGATGCGGTCGGGCTTGTGCTTTCGGCGAATATCGGCGATGACGGCCTCTGCGGCCGGCAGATTGGCGTGAATATCGGCCATGAGCGCGATGGCTTCCATAGCGTCCTCCTGATAAAAAAGTGGAATAACCGGATTTTCTATGATATAATTCTGGATGAGAAAGAAAAAATCCTGCCGAATGTTTCACGTGAAACATTTTGGCGCGGCGATCTGCGGACGGCGCGGTATCGGCTGGGATGTTTCACGTGAAACAATTTTGGGGCGAAGAGAGGGTCGCGGGATGAAGATTTTGACCGCAAGGCCGCACAGGCTGCTCGCCGCGTGCGTGGATCGACTGGGCGAGGCGATGGCGCGGGGAGAAGGATGCATGTTTTTGGTGCCGCCGCAATACACCTTGCAGGCGGAGATTGAGATCATGGAGCGGCTGCACGTCAGCGGTTCGTTTCTGATCGACGTGCTTTCGCCGAAACGGCTCCAATCGCGCGTCTTCGAACTGGCGGGTATGCCGAAGCAGACCCTTTTCGACGAGCGCGGCAAATGCATGGTGCTCAGCTCGATCATCGAGGCGCAGAAGGACGAGCTGAGCGTGTATCGCGGCGCGGCGCAGAACGGATCATCCGGCTTCACGGCGCGCATGTCCAACATGATCGCGTCGCTCAAGCGCAGCGGCCTGTCGGCGGCCGATGTGGCGAGGAGCGCCGAAAGCATGGACGCGGAAAGCCCCGCGCGGGCCAAGCTCGGCGATATTGCGCAGATCTACGCGGCCTACGAGCAGCGGATGGCGGGCGAATTGGCCGACGCGGAGGATATATCGCGGGAGATGTGCGCGCGGTTCGAGGCCTCCGGCGTGTTCAAGGGGCAGAACGTGTTCGTATACGGTTTTGACATGATTACGCCGACGTTTGCGGCGGAGCTGCTGAGCATTGCGCCGCTCTGCCGAACGCTGACGCTGGCCATCGAGACGGACGCGAACGCCGCGCCGGACGGACGGCTCTTTGCGCCGGTCAATTTCAGCTTGCAGCGGCTGGAAAGGCTGGCGAAGGAACGCGGAATCGCTGTGGAGCGCGAGACGCTGGATGCGGAGCTGGACGCGCCGTGGGATATCCGGCTCATGGAAAAGCGGCTGTACGCGCTGGGCACAGCGCCCTGCATGGATGAGCCGACGGCGATTGAGTTGCTCGCGGCGAGCGGAAAGCGGCAGGAGGTGCATCTGGCGGCGGCGAGAATACGCCGTCTGGCGGCGATGGGGGAGGACGTTTCGCAAATGGCGGTCGTCTATCCCAAACAGAGCGGATACGGTGCGCTGCTGCAAAACATTCTGCCGATGTACGGCCTTGCGACATATGTGGCGGAAAAACGCAAGGCGGGCGCGCATCCGCTGAGCCGCTTTATCCTCGGCGCGCTGGCGGCGATTTCCGCCGGATGGCGGCTGTCGGATATTCTGGAATGTGCGCAGAGCGGCTTCTTGGGCTTGACGCAGGAGGCGCTGGATCGCTTCTGCGCGTATTGCGAAGGGGCGGATGTGCGCGGCGAGGCCATGCGCAAGCCGTTTCGCTATCCCAAGGGCGTGACGGAGGAGGCGCTCGGTGCGCTGGAAGAGAGCCGAAAGCAGGTGATGGAGCCGCTTTTGGCGCTCCAACGCGGCTTGCAGGCGGCAAAGACGGCGGACGACACCATCCAAACCATCCTGACGCTGCTGGAAAGCGTCCATGCGTATGAAACGCTGGAAGACATGCGCGACGAGCTGAACGCCGCCGATCTCGCGGCGGAGGCGCAGGACTGCGCGCAGGTCTGGAACGCGATGATGACGACGCTCGACCAGCTTCACACGCTGCTCGGCGGGCAGGCCGTTCCGGCGAAAATCGTGCTGGAGCTGCTTCAAAACGGTCTTTCCGCGCTCGAGCTGGCGGCGCTTCCGCCCGCGGACGGCGCGATCATCTGCGGCGAAATCGGCAACGTGCGCACGGCGCAGGTTCGGACGCTCTTTGCTATCGGGATGAACGATATGCCGGGGAGCAGCGATAACGGCCTGCTCACCGTCGGCGAACAGCTGGTGGCGCAGGAGGCCAGCGGCGCGTATCTGGGCATGACCCCGCAGGAGAGCGCCGCGCTCGGCCAGCTCGACGAGCTGAAGGCGCTGTCCGGGGCGAAGGAGCGGGTGATCGTCTCTTACGCCGTGGCGGATGAAACGGGGCGCGCGCTGCGCGAGGGCGCGGCGGTACAGGCGCTTCGAAGGCTGTTTCCCAACATGCCGGTTTACGGCGGGCTGGCGCAGGAGGAGCGCGAGGCCATGCTCTGTGCGCGAACCCCGGCGCTTGAGGCGCTGGCGGTCGAGCTTTCGGAGGTTGCGGACGGGCGGCGCGAGCTGGGCGGGGCGTATGCGGCGGCCGCGGCGGCGCTCTCTGCGGATGAAACGGGGAAGCAGGCGCTGCTCGGCGTGACGCGCGGGCTGGGCGATCCCCCGGCAAAGCGGATGACGGGTACGCTGGCGCGCGCACTGTACGGGCGGCCGGTCAGCAGCGTCTCCCGGCTGGAGACGTTTGCCCAGTGCCCGTATCAGCATTTCGTCCGATACGGCCTTGCGCCGCAGCGGGAGCAGCAGCCGGGCGTGGACGCGGCCGAGCTGGGCACGCTGTACCACGAGGCCGCCGAGCGCTTCACCGAGGCCGTGACGGCGCGGCCGGAATTTCCAGAGGTGCCGCAGGCGGTCTGCGACAGGCTGATGGATGAAGCCGTTTCGCCGCTGATCGACGCCTGGCGGGAATCCCCGATGGGGGAGAGCAAGCGCGGCGAGGCGGTCGCACGACGGATTCGCCGAACGGCCAAAAGGACGGCGCGCAACATCCTCTCGCAATACGCGGACAGCAGCTTCCGCCCGCTGCGGATGGAGTTTGTCTTCGGGCAGAACGGCCTGTCGCCGATTGTGCTTGAATTGAGCGACGGCACGTTTGTCTATCTGCAGGGGCGGATCGACCGCGTGGACGTGATGACGGGCGGCGGCCTGCGCGTGATTGATTACAAGAGCGGCGCTCGGAAGTTTGATCCGACGCTGGTTTACTGGGGCTTGCAGCTCCAGCTCCTGCTCTATCTGGCGGCGGCGCTGTCGCGCGTTCCCGGCTC
>OLPF01000731.1_pt1 | contig 31744 bp, 22 predicted proteins | sample 1673121 | NCBI WGS metagenome assembly OLPF01 (sample SAMEA3136756, study PRJEB25190) | human gut metagenome
CGAGGGCTTCGGAAGGCTTCCCGACCTTATCCTTCTTGACGGCGGAGCGGGGCAGCTTTCGGCCGTGAAAAAGGTTATGAATGACATGAATATCGACCTGCCGGTGTTCGGTATGGTCAAGGACGGTCACCACAGGACCCGCGCCCTTGTGTCGGAAAACGGAGAAATTCAGATAAAGGCGATACGTCAGGTCTTTACCCTGATAACGCAAATTCAGGATGAGGTTCACAGATTTGCCATTGAATATCATCGGCTTCGCCGTTCGAAAAAGAGCTTTTCCACCTCGCTCACCCAAATTGACGGCATAGGTCAGACCAGAGCCAAAAAGCTTCTTTCGTCCTTCGGCAGCATTGAAAAAATCAAAAATGCAACCGAGGATGAGCTTGCGGCCGTTCCCGGCATGAACAGGTCGGCGGCGCAAAGCATAAAAAAATATTATTCAAACGAATGATAATCAAATGTCATGGCGAAAAATTCGGTTTCAGCCACGCCGTTTTTTGTTTTTTTGACGAAATAAAAGGCAAATTAAAAATATCTCTTGAAATGGATAAAATATGGGTATATAATTAAGTGTATTTTTGATGATTAGAGGAATAGTTGTGCAGAAAAGAGAAGACATAAGAAATATTGCCATTATCGCCCACGTTGACCACGGTAAAACCACCCTTGTGGATCAGATGCTTGCCCAAAGCGGAATTTTCCGCCAAAACGAGCAGGTGGCCGAGCGCGTCATGGACTCCAACGACCTTGAAAGAGAACGCGGAATCACCATTCTTTCCAAAAACACCGGCGTTCACTATAACGGTGTGAAAATCAACATCGTCGACACTCCCGGCCATGCCGATTTCGGCGGCGAAGTGGAGCGCGTGCTCAAAATGGTGGACGGCGTGCTGCTGCTGGTGGACAGCTTTGAAGGACCCATGCCCCAGACCCGCTTCGTGCTGAAAAAGGCGCTGGCACTGAAGCTGCCGGTCATCGTGGTAATCAACAAGGTGGATCGTCCGGATGCACGCTGCGACGAAGTGGTGGACGAGGTGCTGGACCTGTTCATTGAGCTGGGCGCGGATGAAACCGCGCTGGACCGTCCCATCGTCTATGCCAGCGCCCGTCTGGGCACCGCCACGCTGGATATGAGCCGGCCCGGCGAGGACCTGCGCCCGCTGTTTGACACGATTCTGCAATATATCCCCGCGCCCGAGGGCGACCTGGAAGGCCCTGCGCAGGTGCTGATTTCCACCATCGATTACAATGATTATGTGGGCCGCATTGGCATTGGCCGCATCAGCCGCGGCACCCTCTCGGAGGGCATGACCGTCATCAAAACCAACTATGATACCCAAAAGGTATCCCAGCCGCTTCGACTCACCAGCCTGTATACCTTCGACGGCCTCAAGCGCATCCCCGCCAAGGAGGCCTCCATGGGCGATATCGTGGCCATGAGCGGCATCGAGGATATCGGCATCGGCGATACCGTGTGCGCGCCCGAGCAGGTGGAGGCCCTGCCCTTTGTGAGCATCACCGAGCCGACCGTCACCATGACCTTCTCGGTCAACAACAGCCCCTTTGCGGGCCGCGAGGGCGAATACGTCACCAGCCGCCACCTGCGCGCCCGTCTCATGCGCGAGCTTCAGACCGACGTGTCCCTGCGCGTGAACGAGACCGACAGCCCCGACGCCTTCGAGGTGCGCGGCCGCGGCGAACTGCACCTGTCCATCCTGATTGAAAACATGCGCCGTCAGGGGTACGAGTTCCAGGTGTCCAAGCCCCAGGTGCTCTATAAGGAAATCGACGGTGTCCGCTGTGAACCCATCGAGCGCATGGTGGCCGATGTGCCGCAGGCCTATGCGGGCGCGGTGATTGAGAAGATCGGTCGCCGCCGTGGCGTGATGGAGAGCATGCACGGTCTGGACCGCGTGCGCCTGGAGTTCCTGATCCCCTCGCGCGGCCTGTTCGGCTACCGCTCCGAGTTCATGACCGATACGCGCGGCGAAGGAATCATGTCCAGCGTGTTTGAAAAGTACGAGCCGGTCAAGGGCGATATCCCTCACCGCAACGTAGGCGCTCTGGTATGCTTTGAGGATGGCGAGGCTACCAGCTACGGGCTGTTCTACGCCCAGGAGCGCGGCACGCTGTTCATCGGGCCGCAAACGCCCGTATACAAGGGCATGATCTGCGGCCAGAACTCTCGCCCCGACGACCTGGTGGTCAACGTATGCAAGCAGAAGCACGTGACCAACATGCGCAACGCCTCCGCCAGTGAGGACAGCCTTCGCCTGGTCAGCGTTCATCCCCTCACGCTGGAGGAGTGCCTCGAATTTATTGACGACGACGAGCTGCTGGAGATCACTCCCAAGTCCCTGCGCATGCGCAAGCGCGTGCTCTCCCACGAGGAGCGCGCCCGCGCCGCTCACCGCGCCAAGGGCTGATCCTTCCCGCGCCTGTGGCGCAGGCCTCAAAGAAGGAGGTTTGTTTTACACATGAACACGTTTCGGAAGCTATGTGCGCTGATTCTGTCCCTGTGCCTGCTCGCGGCGGTGCTGTCCCCGGCGCTGGCGGAGGAGACCGCCGGCGACGAGGTGACCCGCTCCGACTTTTCGCTTTCCCTGCTGATGCACGCGGACGGATTTCCCAATGACGGCGCGGCGCATTATGCCGACTGGGAAGCCTTTCTTTCCAAGCTGAGCCTGGAGGGCGTCATCGACGTACAGCGCTTTCTGACCAATGTCAGCCGCGTGTATTTTGACGGCGGGCTCTGCCTCAACGGCAAAATGACCCTGCCCTTCGTCTACGACGGCTACCACAGCTACCGCTATGTGCGGGCCGACGCGCTGCGTGGCGACAGCATCCATTTCCAAATGCACAACTTCTTTGAGTTCATGCTCAAGGGGTATTACTTTATGGGCCTGCCCACACAGCTCATCGCCCTGCCACTTTATCCTGAAGCCAGCTACTACCTCGGCACCAGCTACTACCAGCCCATTGCCGAGGCGGTGGCGGGCGAGGGCGACCGCACCGTGAGCTACGCCGAGCTCTACGAGCTGTGCGAAACCCTGGACCTGATCGTCAACGACGACTGGGACTATGAGCGCGCCTACTTCTATTTCACCTGCCTGCTCACCGATTTGGGCGCATCGGACCTGGCGCTGCAAAAGCTGGGATATCTGGAGGACTGGCTCGCGTTCATGGACCCGGAGGAGAAGGGGCTGTTCATCACAGATGATGGCGTTTCCCAGACCTACACCCTGGGGAACACGCAGGTGTTTACCCATACCAGAGACGCCTCCGGCGAACGCTTCACCCTTTGCCTGCCGGACTCCGACGGCTATGAGCTGACCGCCGCCTACGAAAACACCGGAGCGGAGATCCACGGGAGCCTCCGCATCACGCTGGAGGGAGCGGAGCGCCTGACCCTGAATGTGGATGTGGACGGCCTGCCCGTGGATGGCGCGCTCAGCGCCCAGGGATCGGCCACCATCGCCTTTGGCGGCGAGTGCTTCTACCAGCCGCCCACCCCTGTTTCTTTCGCTTACCGTTACAGCCGCGACGCCGCAGCGTTGCCCTACGCCATGACCCTGGAAGTAGACTGGCTGCATCCCCAAACGCAAAAGCCCGCTCTCACGCTCGCCTATCAGGCGGATATGGAACAGCTGCCCGCCAGCACCATGGTGGAGCGCACCTACGACAACCAGAACGACTTCTTCCATCTCAACGAGAGTTTCATGGAGGAATATAAGCAGCTCTACCTGCCCACGCTGGCCCTGTCGGCCGTTCCTATTCTGGTGGAAATGCCCGCGGGCGTCATCAGCGATATCATGGGCTTCCTGTACGAAACCGGCTTTCTGGCTTTCCTGGGCATCGAATGACGGAGGGACACACGTGCAAGACAAACCTTTGGAAAAAAAGAGCCAGAGCCCGCTCTACCAGCAGCTGATGGCCCGCCTGAAAAACGACATCCTGGCCGGGGTTTATCCCTCCGGGGCGCGTATTCCCAGCGAGCAGCTTCTGTGCGAAACCTACGGCGTAAGCCGCGTGACCGTGCGCAAAGCCATGCTGGACCTGGTGCAGGAGGGCCTGCTGGTGCGCCGTCAGGGGAAGGGCACCTTTGTGGCGGATGAGCGCATCCAGCGCGACCTGCTGCAAATCACCAGCTTTTCGGCAGCCTGCCGCCAGAACGGGCACTGCGCCGGCACCAAGGTGATCAGCGCCGGGCTGGAGGAGGCCACGCAGGAGGACGTCGAGCAGCTGGGAGCGGCGCCCGGCGGACAGGTGGTGGAAATCTGCCGCCTGCGCCTGTGTGATGGAGAACCCGTGATGCTGGAGCTCAACCGCTTTCCGGATCGCTACGCCTTTTTGCTCGACGAGGCGCTGGACGGTTCGCTCTATGACCTGCTCAGGCAGCGCGGCATTGTGCCCACCGCTGCGGTACATGATATCTCGCTGGGGCATGCCACTCCGATGGTCAGCCGCCACCTTGGGACCGCGCAGGGCGACGCGCTGCTGCTTTTGAACGAACTGGTGATGGACCAGCACGGCCAGCCCCTGCATTCCAGCCGACAATGGATTCGCGGCGACAAGTACACCTTCCGCATCTGAAAGGGGAAACGATTCCGATGAGCAGTTCCAAATTTGCCCTCTTCGTGGACCTGGAAAACTGCGGCGCCAAGGTGGATACGCTGCTTTCCGTGCTGGAAAAGGTCAAGATCCGCGGGGACATCCTGCTGGGGAAGGTGTACGGCTATACCGACCAGTACAGCGACCTCAAGGAGGTCCTGCTATCCAACACCTTCACCGTGGTGCCCAGCCTGCGCTACGGCATCAGCCAGAAAAACAACGCAGACATCCTGCTGGTGATCGACGCGCTGGAGGTGGCTTTCACCAATCCGCTGATCGACAGCTTCTGCATCGTCTCCGGTGACAGCGATTATACGCCGCTGGTGGGCCGGCTCAAGAGCATGGGCAAGTTCGTGCTGGGCATCAGCCGTTCGGCGGCGGCCAGCAACATTTTCATCAACGCCTGCAATGAATTTCAGTTCCTGGAAAACGTGGGCGGGCGCACCCGCAAGCCCACAAGCAAGAAAAAGGCCACGGCCGACAAAGAGCCTTTGGACGAGCAGGAGCTCAACAAAGCCCTTTGCGGCATTCTGGAGGAGCAGACCGACAAGGACGAGCTCTATGCCAGCGAGCTCAAGGGCATCCTTTTGCGCCTGCGGCCCGATTTCAACGAAAAATCCTACGGCTGCACCACGTTTCTCAAGCTCCTGGACAAGCTGAGCAAGCAGTTCGGCGCCCTGCATATCCGCAGCGACAATTTCAACGTCATGGTCTCCCTCGCGCAGAGCAGCAAGGAAAGCGCCCCGGAGATGAACAAGGAAAACTGGCGCGCCCTCATCCGCGAGCAGCTCGCCCGCTACAAGGAGGACGGCTTCGAACGCATCAACCCCAGCATTCTCAAGGCCGATATCCAGGCCAGCTTCCCCGACTTTTCCGAAAAGGCGCTGGGATTCAAGCGCTTCAGCGACATGCTCAAGGCCATGGAAAAGGAAGGCCTGATTACCGTGGAGCTGGATGACCAGAAGAACATGCTCATCAAGGTGAGCTGACAGGGAGGAAGCCGTTATGCCTGAAGGATTCGCGCGCATTGCCGCAGTCAGCCTGCCCGTTCATCTGGGCGATGTAGAGGCCAACGAACGGGAGATTATGCTCGCTCTGGAACGCCTCCGGACCCAGGGCGTTCAGGCGGCGGTGTTCCCGGAATTGTGCCTGACCGGCTATACGTTGGGCGACCTGCTTTTACACGGCCTGGTACAGGACCGCGCCTGGGCGGCGCTCAAGCGGCTTAAGGCCCATACGGACGGACTTACCGCCGTGGTGGGCCTGCCCTTCTGCCATGAAGGCCGTCTGTACAACTGCGCCGCGGTGCTGGCGAATGGTGAAATTTGGGCGCTTGTGCCCAAAACCTACCTGCCCAATGGCAATGAGTTTTATGAAACCCGCTGGTTTGCCAGCGGAGCGGGCGTGCACGAAACCGTATCGCGCGACGGCCTCACATTCCCTCTGAGCGTGGATACGCTGTTTGAGATGGGCGGTTTCGTCTTTGGCGTGGAGCTGTGCGAGGACCTTTGGGTGCCCCTGCCGCCCAGCTCTCACCTGGCGGTGGAGGGCGCAGACCTGATTCTTAACCCCAGCGCCTCCAATGCGCTGGCTGCCAAGCACGCCTACCGCCGCGGCCTGCTCTCGCAGCAAAGCGGCCGCCTCTACGCGGGCTATGCCTATGCGGGCGCGGGCTTTGGCGAAAGCACCAGCGATATGGTGTTTGACGGCTATACCGGCGTCTTTGAAAACGGGCGCGCCCTGAGCGAGGGGGAGCGCTTTTCCATGTCGGGAAGCCTGGCCGTGGCGGACGTGGACATCGGGCGGCTGCGCTATCAGCGCCAACGCAACGGAAGCTTCCATCAGATGCCGCGTCTGACGCGCGACATCCAGCGGCTCACACTTAGACCGGCACATGATGCGCCCCTGCCGCTGATGCGGCCGCTGGAACCCCTGCCCTTTGTGCCCTTTGGCGCGGAGGCGGGTGAGCGGCTGGAGGAAATCGCCGGCATCCAGTGCATGGGCCTTGAAACGCGGCTGCATGCCGTCCATGGCCGCACGGTGGTGGTGGGCGTATCCGGAGGGCTGGATTCCACGTTGGCGCTGCTGGTGGCGGTGCGCGCGTTTGACGCGCTGGGTCTGGACCGCAGCGGCATCCATGCCATCACCATGCCGGGCATGGGTACGGGCGGGCGCACCCACTCCAACGCGCAGAAGCTCATGGAGGCGCTGGGCGTAACGGCGCTGGAAATTCCAATCGAGAAGGCGGTACGGCAGCATTTCCTCGACATCGGACAGGACGAAAACGTGCACGACGTGACCTATGAAAACAGTCAGGCCCGCGAACGTACCCAGATCTTGATGGACTATGCCAACAAAGTGGGCGGCATCGTGCTGGGCACCGGCGACCTGAGCGAGGCGGCGCTTGGCTTTTGCACCTACAATGGCGATCACATGAGCATGTACAACGTCAACTGCTCCGTGCCCAAAACGCTGGTGAAAAGCCTGGTGGGTTATCTGAGCCGGTGTTTTGACGAGACGGTGGCCGCCATCTGCCAGGACGTGATCGACACCCCCATCAGCCCGGAGCTGCTGCCCACCTCACAGGGAGAACTCCAGCAGCGCACCGAGGACATTCTGGGCGACTATGCCCTGCATGATTTTTTCCTCTACCATCTGATGGACAGCGGCGCGTCGGCCGGGAAGCTGAAGATGCTGGCCATGCAGGCGTTTCATGGCGTATACGGCGAAGCGCGCGTGGAGGCCCAGCTGAAAACCTTCCTCAGGCGCTTCTTTGCCCAGCAGTTCAAGCGCAACTGCGTGCCCGACGGCCCCAAGGTGGGGTCGGTCAGCCTCAGCCCGCGCGGCGACTGGCGCATGCCCAGCGATATGCAAGCCGGCATGTGGCTGGATTTCTAACCCCCTCCGCCCGATATACGAAAGGGAGAACCCTGCATTGAGTACCACGCGTACCGCACGCTTCGTTCAAAACACGCTTTCCACCGCGCTCTACCAGCTCACGGCCATGGTGATGGGGTTTATTACGCCCCGGCTGATGATCCTTTACTACGGTTCGGAGATCAACGGGCTGATCGTATCGGTCACGGAGTTTCTCACCTATTTTAAGATGCTGGAAGCCGGACTGGCCGCCTCGGTCAACGTGGCGCTTTATGAGCCGCTGGCCAGGCGCGATCATCAGGCCGTCAGCGGGATCGCGTCGGCGGCGCGCCTGTTTTACAACGCGGCCGGCTGGATGTTTACGGGGCTGACGGTGGCCTTCACCATCGCCTATCCCTTCTTTGTGCCGGTTCGGGATCTGAACGGCCTGCCCGTAAGCCACCTGAGCGTGATGGTGCTCATTTTGGCCATGGGCCTGTCGGGCATGCTGGAGTTTTTTACCATGGCGCGCTACCGCGTGCTCATCGCCGCCGACCAGCGCACCTATGTGGTTTCGCTCGCTTCGATGAGCTCGCTCATGCTGTCCACCGCGCTGATCGTGGTGTTGCCCTACCTGGGCATGGATGTGATCGTGGTGCGGCTGGCAGCCTCGCTGACCATTCTGGTGCGGTCGGTGCTCCTGTCGCGCTATGCCAAGAAGCACTATCCCTACGTGGACCCGCATGCGCCGCCCAACCGCGCCGCCCTCTCTACCCGCTGGGATGCGCTGTCCGTGGAGCTGACCAATGTGTTCCAGCAGGGCGCGGGCGCCATCCTGGGCACGGTGGTCACGCGTGACGCGGGCCTGCTGAGCGTATATGGCGTGTATCACATGGTCACGGTAGGGCTGTGGGGCATCCTGAAGATGGGCACCACAGGCATCAATTCCATCTTCGGAAACCTCCTGGTCAGTGGGCGCAAAACCGCATTTCAGCGGGCCTACCGTGATTTTGAATGCCTGTATTACATGCTGGTGAGCATTCTCTTCGGTGCGGCGGCCGTGCTGATCGTGCCCTTTGTGACGCTCTACACCCACGGAGTGACGGACGCGGCCAACTATGATGCGCCGCTTCTTGGCATGCTCATCATCGCCGAGGCGGTCACCAACCATGCCAAAATGCCCATGGACCTGATGATTACCACCAGCGGCAAGTTCCGCGAGGTACGGTCCCACTGCTTCTGGCAGATCGCGCTGACCGTGGTGTGCGGCACGGGACTAGGCCTTCTGCTGATGCCCTATGGCACCATGCGCGCGCTGTGCGGCATCGTGGCGGGCGTGTGTGTGGGCAATCTGGCACGAACGGTGTTTCAGCTGCGATTCATTCCCAAAGAGGTGACGGGTATCGCCTGGCAAAAGACGGCCTGGCGCATCGCGCGTATGTTCGTAACGACGGTCCTCATCGCGGCCCCGTGCCTTTTGCTGGTGGACCCGCCGCAGCGCTTTTTCTCCTGGGCCATGTATGGTGTGATGCTGGTGCTCTATGCTTCGGCAGTCACGCTGGCCGTCACCTGGCTGTTCGACCGCAAGGCCCTGCGCTCGCTGCTGGAGCGTCTCACCTTCATGCTGCGGCACATCGGTCGCTGACCGAAAAGGAGGCGCTGGCATGCCGCGCTACGAGCTGATCATCTCCCCGGCGCTGGACGGCCGCACGGTGCGTCAGGCGGCCATGGGCGGCCTGCGCCTGAGCGGCGGACAGTTCAAGCGCGCCAAGTTTCATGGCGCGCTGCTGCTGGACGGCATTCCCGTGCTGGCGGACCGGCGCGTGCGCACCGGCGAGCGCCTGTGCGTGGATGTGCCCGAAGCCGCTTTGCCCCCGCCCGAACCCTTTGCGCTCGCCCTGCGCGTCCCTTACGAGGATGCCTATTTCTGGATGATCGACAAACCCGCGCCGCTCCCCTCCTCCAGCTCGTATAAAAAAGAGGGCCCCACGCTGGAGAATGCCCTCTATGCCTATGCGGGCTGCCCCGAAGGCTTTGTGTACCGGCCCGTGAACCGGCTGGACAAGGGGACCAGCGGGCTGATGCTGGCTGCGCGCACCGCGCATGCGCAGCACCTGCTGCAACGCCTTTTGCACGGATCGGAATTTATCCGCGAATACCTCGCCGTAGTCGAGGGCGCGCCGCCCCAGACGGAGGGCGTGATCGACCTGCCGATCGGCAAGGCGGACGGCGCGACCATCCGTCGCGAAGTGCGCGCGGATGGAAAGCCCGCACGTACCTATTACCGCGTGCTGGAAACCCTCGGAGGGCGCAGTTTGCTCCGACTCCGGCTGGACACCGGCCGCACCCATCAGATCCGCGTACATCTCTCCGCGCTGGGCTGCCCCGTAGCGGGCGATTTTCTTTACGGAACCGAGCTGGACAGCCTTCCCGGACGCTTTGCCCTGCACAGCGCGCTGGTGCGGCTGCGCCATCCCGTGACCGGGGAATGGATCGAGCGGGAAAGCCCCCTGCCATCGGAGCTTTCGGTCCTGCTGAGACGGGAATAAGCACCGTTTACGCAAGGGTCTTGTCGCGGGCCAGCTTGTCGCTGCTCTGGAAGATAACCACGTCTCGCCGGATGAATTCACATTTCTCCAGCATATGCTGCATGCGCAGATTGGGAAGGCCGTATCAGCGCTGAGACTCCTGGTTCTCCGCGGCAGGCACAGCCGCTCGTTCAGGGCGCCAGGCTGCGGCCGCTGAACTACGACCCAAGGACCATGCGTTGCACCACCGCATGCGGTTTCAGCCTTCGATGACGTCATAGGCCGGCTCGCCATCAAAGTCCACGCACATATGCCCGGCGATGGCTCCGTCCAGCTTGAGGACAAATCCCTTTCCTTCCTGAATCTCCTGGCGGAGGGGCTCTGGTTCGGGGCAATCATCCGGTCTACTGAACGAAGCCCTGCTCGCTTTGAAATGCCCTGCCCTTCCGGATAATCGACCTGCACCCCAGAAGTTGGACAAGGAAGCCAACGAATGGGGTGCAGAAATCTATGGGTAAAGTATCGTTCAGTGAGGAACTAAAATTAGAGGTTGTTCAGTATGTGCTGGAAGGACATACGCATTAAAGAAGCATCAGAGAAATTTTGTGGATCCTGTACGCCGATTGAAAAATGGGTGAACCTGCATAAGTTTTATGACGCCATAGGACTTTTAAGCCGAAATCTGGGAGGCAGGCAAGGTTGAGCCAAATTTGCTGGCAAGAAATTTCCATGCAGAAAGGCCAAATCAGAAATGGGTAACCGATGCGACCGAGTTTTCCCTGTTTGGGAGCAAGCTTTATCTCTCGCCTGTGCTTGACCTGTTCAATGGTGAAATCATCCGTTATGCCATCAGCGAACGCGCCAATTACCGTCAGTTGGATGAGATGCTGGATAAGACTTCTTCCGACTCCCGGATAGCAGCGGACTAATCTTCCATTCGGATCAGGGGGACAATATCAAAACGCCCGCTATCAAAAAAGGCTGTTGGAAAAAGGCATTCGACAAAGTATGTCCAGAAAAGGGAACTGTCTGGATGCGGTTATGGAAGACTTCTTTGGCCTGTTAAAATTCAAATTGCTTTACCTGCGGACATTTCAATCCTAAAACGAGTTTTATCAGGAACTCATCGTTTCTCTTGTCTGGTGATACAATCTTTCATGAGCCTTTTTCCCCTTGACGGTTCACTTTTATTTTTATTCCCTGCATCCTCGTATACTTTTGCTTCATACGATAAACCTCCTGTTGCAGGTTGTTTCTTACATTCTACAACAGGAGGTCTCTTTTTTCATGGCCCGTTTAACCGGGTACAGTCTGGTCCGTACGCCTTGCATCGGGTTTTTGTTAGACAAAAAGACCGTTGACTCGATTTTGTCAACGGTCTGGGGAAGTGAAGTACCTCTTTACTTTGCGGAAAGGCTCCCTCAAAGCCTAACGCTTTAGGTAGAGAAAATTACTTCACGAAAGGATTGTAGATCACTTCACCGGTTTCCAGATCACGGCTGAAGTGCTTGGCATAGTCCCAGCACAGACGGCCAAATTCCTGATACAGGCCATGCGGCAGATAGTCAGTGATGTTCAGGCCGACCATGGGGATATCGTCCTCGTTGTACAAATACCACGTGCGGTTCATGTACTCATTGTTCAGGAACGTTTCGGTGTACGCATCACCACGGAAGCCGGACATCGGATAGGTTTCGAAGTCATATTCGATATTTTCCATGCCGTTGAGAGTTAGGTATTCATTGATGCGGTTCTGATAAGAAGTATTGATGTGTTCCGGCTCGTAAGGATCATCCGGGATCGGAGTAGCCGCAAAGCCATCGACACCACCGTAACCGCAGAAATCATAAGTTGCAGTGGTGAAGAAGATGGGCATATCCACATCGTCTGTCTTTACAACTTCGTCCGGGGTATTAAAGATAGCTGCCGCATTCGGACAAGCAGCCGCAAAGATCCTGGCGTTGCCGTTGATGGCATGCAATGTAGCGCCGCCGCCCATAGAGTAGCCGGTGACATATACACGGCTAGGATCCAGCGCCGGGTATTTCTCCAAGAAATATTCTACCACGGCAGGCAGGACATCCTGACCAACGGTGAACATTTCGCCATGGATCGGCGCAATCATCGCAAAGCGCTCTTCGCCAGCCAGTACCATGAATCCCATCTCATCCAAGAACTGCAGCGGGTCGTCACCGCCGCCATGGAGCATCAGCCACATCGGCACAGAGTGTTCAGGAGCAGTGCCGTTTTTGACTTCCTCAGGTACCACTTCATACCAAGTATCAATATAAGCTCCAGTCTGGGCAGGACGTCCGAACAGGCCAGTGGTTCCCTCAGGAATGCTGTAATCCTTGAAGGTATCCATACCCACAAACTCTTCGATCACGAGTCCATCAGCGGTCTTATAGTCGAAGAATGCATTACGGGCACCGAGCGAATACGGAGCAGAATTCCAGTTGCCGCTAGTGAAGTCCAGAGAATAGGTATGCAGCCCAGGCAGAACAACTGGCACGCGCATGGTCTTAATCAGCAGGTTGTAGTAGCCATAATTGATCTCAGCCGCCAGATCGACGGCGTCGGTGTATTTTACCATAACCTTCTGAAGCGGGAGCTCCTGGTTAAAGTAGCACTCAACATCCTTCACATAGCTGTAACGTTCGGTCTCATTGACTTCCTGATACTTGGTCAAGGCGGTCTTGGAGGGGTTTACCATATATACCGGGACAACGCCGGCGACATCGTGGATGCGATCCATATTGCCTCCGATGAGGATCATACCGGCAAGGCGAGTCACATCATCAAAAGTCGGCGCGATGAAGTTGTTGATGAAGGTCGCGCCACCATCGATACCGATCACATAACGATACGTGGTGCCACCATAGTAGGCACCTTCGGCGCATGTAAACGTCTGGCCATCGACCGTGACGGTACCGCCTAAATTGCAGCTGGCAGTCTGCATCAGATAGTAAGCACGGGCATCGACATTGGAGAAGGTTTCGCCTGCAGGGTTCACCAGAATAATGCTACCTTTGGCTTCTTCGATAATGTCTATCAGGCCTAAAGACTCCAGATAAGCCTTCGCAGCTTCCTTGTTTTCAAACTTTGTATCCGTGTAAACCTGGAGCACGGTGTTCTTGCGGTAACCGGCACTGGTCGCGGACCAGCGGGCGGCGGAACGATAGATATAGGTGGTACCAGCTGGGTACTCCGCTAGACAGGGGTCAGAGACATAAGAGCTGCCCAGCTCTGCCGACATTGCTACGGGGCCGTTTATACAAGCCTCTTCAAAGGTTTCAAAGGTTGACGGGTTGCTGGAAAACTGGACCTGCGCAAGGGAGATATTCGCCGTTATGCACAGGCAGAACACCAAAACCAGACAAAGTAGTTTTTTCACAAGAATTCCTCCTTTTATGTATGTTGCTATTCAACATCATCGAATCGCCAGTGTTTCTCCCGCCCCCCTTTCCCTGAAACACAGGCAACTCCATCAAATTGAATTCGAATAATAATAACAACAGGAACCGTATAAATACACTTTGATTACGTTATGGTTCTCTCATTTATTCCATTTTATGTATACATTGTTTTGTCTCCTTTCTGTCTTATATTATTTCCCCAAAGCCACCCTGAGTACAGGTATTGCTGAGCTCAGTGCCAAGTCCTTATGTCAGCAACTAACGAACATAAGGATTATACACAATTTCTCCCGTAGTCAGATCACGGCTGTAGTGTTTCAAGAAATCCCACACCATATTTGCATACTGCGGATATAGACAATGCACGATGTCATCGATAAACGTCAATCCAACCATCGGTACGCCCTGATCGTCGGTGAAATACCAGGTATGCATGGTGTACGCACCCAGCTTGGATTCCTTGTAACCATCCGCTGCAAAACCGGATGTCGGATACTTCTCAAAGTCTGCCGCAGGCAGCGGCTCAAGGTCATTGAGAAGCTTGCAGGTGCTGAGCAGATTATAGAATTCTTCCACAATATTCTTGGTGTCAGGGTCCACATTTTTCGGACTGTCATACTCAGAGGTCGAAATAATAAGGGGAACGTTCACGTTGGCAAATTTCGCGACCTGTTCCTCGGTGGGCGCTACGCCGGCAATACCCGCCTGGGGATATGCAGCTGCAAAAAGTTCCGGCGCACCGAAGATTGCTTCAAAAGATGCCATGCATCCCATGGAGTATCCTGTCACGTATACACGAGAAGCGTCCAGTGCCGGATAAGTTTCCAGCATATACTTCACCAGTTGCGGCAATACCTGTGAAAGTACGGACTGGCCGTTCGTCGCGGTTGTGTGCAAAGAACCTTTTTCGGGCGCAACGATTGCCAGACGCTCTTTGCCAGCCAGCTCCAGAAAACCCTGGCCATCCACATATTGACGCGGATCATCGCCACCGCCATGCAACGCCAGAATCAGAGGAATTGTGCCTTCCTTCGCCGTACCATTCACGATTTCTTCCGGAAGGTACTCATACCAAGTCTGCAGATACTCGCCAGCCTCGGTCTTGATATCCGAAAAACGATCATCAATGCGGACGAACTCATAGATGCCATCCATAGTCACACCGTTAATCAGCGCATTGCGCGGATCCAGAGAATACGGCGCAGAATCAGCACCGTAGCCCTGATAGGGTGTAGAAGCCGTAAACAAACCGCGTTCCATCTCCTGGCCACGCATAGCCTTGATGAACAGGTTGTAGTAAGCATCCTGAATAATGGCCTTTGCATCAGGCTCTGCAATGTTCATTGAAACGACCTTGCGTACCGGATATGCCTGATTGTAAGCTGTCTTCTTATTGCCTTCGATCAGTATCGCATCGGTCTCATTTGCCTCTTCATATTTTGCGATCACAGACTCGGGGGCATTTACCAGATAAACCGGCACAATGTCCGCTACCTCTCTGATGCGTTCCATATTGCCCCCAATCAGCAACATACCAGCAATGCGGCTCACATAGTCGAAGGTGCTGGCAACATAGTTGTTGAGGAACGTTGCACCTTGCCCCAGTCCGATCACATACAGGTAGCCATAGCCACCATAATAGGCCGCATCTACATAAGTTACCTGCTCGCCATCCTGAATACCGGACTCATTAATGCTAAACAAAGCAGTTTGCAACGCATAGTAATGCTTCTGATCCATCGCAGTAAAACCCTGCTCAGGATCACTAGGGGTTACTAGAATCACGCTGCCGCGGGCTTCCTCGATGATGTCAATGAGCCCCAGATCCTTCAGATAGGTCAGAGCATCATCTTTCGTCGCAAAAGACTCGTCCGAATAAACCACCAGATTGGTATTTATACGGACTGCAGCATTGCGGCCATACATGTCAGCGCTACGGTAAACGTAGGTAGTGTCTCCTGGATAGTCTGCCATCACAGGATGTGACACATACGTGCCATTGCTCAGGTAGGGCTGCATTGCCGCCGGAGCATTGGCGCGAACCTCTGTCATGGTTTCGAATGTGGAAGCATTGCCGAGATTTCCCGTGTAATTCAGCGCAAAAGCGCTGTTGGAGAAACAGGCAGTCAACACGAGTAACAGCACCAGCATCAGTGTCATTTGTTTCTTCATATTGCTTCTTCCCTTCCAACTTTGACTGTCATTTACAAAACAACCTTCGAGTTCACGGTATTTCGGTCTTACATGCTGATGAATGGCCAATTCGTCAGCTTTTTTCATTCCTGCCGATTGATTTGCAAATCTTTATGGCGATTATAACAAGGATATTTTTTTGCTGCAATAGACGTACGCTGAATCAACGTCGGAGTCTACTCTATTAAAATCAAACTTAAATTTGAAAGAATTTTTCATTGTCATAACAGCATAATATCCTTCTTTTTTAAAATGAAAATGAAGTCGTCGATCTGCAGTCTATTGGAACACCAAACGCTCGAGGTCTTTACCACGACGAAAGGGAAGGCATATCCCCCAGACCATCGATAAAGGACCAACTCCACTAAGGAAGAGTTTCCCAAAGGATACATGAAAGAAGAGCGCACCGTCCTTGCAAAGCATTTCATGTTCCATACAACAGTAATGAAAAAGAACTGCTTGTATATGCTACGGATTCCGAGCGTGCAGGTATAGCGCAGACCATGTGGCTCTTTGACTTCTATCAAGAACTGTTCAATGATTTTCTTGTATCAGGCGTAGTTGGGTTTGCCCTTGACCGTCTTCGCAAATGCATCTGCCTGCTTCCCGTTTCATTTGTGTTCTACCGAATCTCTCCGGCCGTCTGTCATAGGTCTACTTGCCCGGCAGTCCTCTTCGCTGGCTTTGTTCAATTCTTCAAACATATCTTGGATGCTTGCTCCATTACAACCGTTTTCTTCTTGAACTTATTGGTCTTAGACTAGACATGGGGAAATGCGTATATAGAATTTCTTTTTACAGGTCTTTTTTATGACTTCTCAGAGTATCTCGTAGAAGAACTGCCTGAAATGTTGTTTCCCTGAAATAGGCGCTTCCGATCTGTTTAGCATGCCGCTCTGTCCCGTTTTTTCTCAAATTAAAAAGGACCGTTGACTTGAATTGGTCAACGGTCTGAGGAAGCGGTCGCTATTGCGCGGACAATTCCTTCTTATTCCATTTTGGCTCCGGGTGCGGTTTATTCCTCATCCGGCCATTTGAGCGGGTATTCCTCCACGGCGTAATCCAGGCGCTTGCCGTTTTCGCGCAGCGTACGCAGGACGACCTCGATGCTGCTGTCATCGGTGTAGGGGGTGGGGGCGAAGTCATTGTAATCCGTGCGGCTGGATATACGGCAGGGAATGATCTTGAAGGCCTCGCTGGTCGCCTCGCCGTCGCGCAGGCGCATGCGGATCTGGAAGAGGAAGGTGGTCATGTCGCTGGGCTTGTTGTTGCCCGCAAAGGAGAAATTGCCCAGCGAATAGCAGATATACTTGCCGTTGTAGTACTCAATGGGGTTGATGCGGTGGCTATGGTGGCCCACGACCAGGTCGGCGCCCGCGTCCACGGTGGCGCGGCCCAGACGGACCTGGTTGTCGTTGGGATAGTAGTCTTTCTCCGCGCCCCAGTGATAGCTGACGATCACGATATCGCAGCCCTGATCGCGGAGGGCCTGGATATCGCCGGGCACCTTCGCAATCAACTCGTCATGCCGCCCCCCGAAGGTCTGGTAGGCCAGGCTGCCGATCTTGACGCCCTTGACGGTGAGGATGGCAGGCTCACCCTCGCTGGCGTAGGGAATCCCGGCGGCCAGCAGGGTCTTCTTGGTTTCCTCAAGACCGCTGTCGCCCATATCCAGCACGTGGTTGTTTTCCAGCGACACCGTATCCACGCCGCCCGCGGGCAGCATGTCCACATAGCTGGGATCGGCGCGGAAAAGGAACTCGTTCCCCGTCTTGTCGGGGTTGCGGCCCTCGGTGGTGAGCGTGCCTTCGAAGTTGACCATGGTCAGGTCGTCCGCCAGCAGAATGTCGCGCACATTGCGGAAGGGAAAATTGATGTCGCCCTTCTGCTTCTCCAATTCCTTTTCAAAGATGGAGGTCCCGCTGGACTGCACGTTGGAGCCGATGGTCATGTCACCGGCAAACGTCATGGTGAGCAGAATGGACCCGTCCGCCTCGTACACGGGCAAGCTGGGGTCCACCGTCGGTTCCGGCGTTACCTCCGGTTCCGGGGTCTCGCCCACGACGACCTCGCCGTTTTCGTCAAAGATCGTGATGGAAACCTCCTCCGTGTCCCCCTCCGAAAGGGCGGTCAGGCACAGGGTCAGGCACATCAGGAGCACGAGGGCGAGGGAGAAGCGTTTGTTCTTGGGAATCATTCGGCCACCTCCGGGTTCTGGTCAGAAAGGAATTACAGGGACGCCACAAAGTCCGCCATGCGGTCGAGCGCCTCGGTGAGCTTGGCGATGCCGGTGGCATAGCTGCAGCGAATGTAGCCCTCGCCGCTGGCGCCAAAGGCCGTGCCGGGCACGGTGACGACCTTCTTTTCGCGCAGGAGGCGCTGGCAGAAGTCCTCGCTGCTCAGACCGGTCTTTTGAATGCCGGGGAACACGTAGAACGCGCCCAACGGCTCAAAGCAGCTCAAGCCCATGTCGCGGAAGGACTCCACCATCAGCCGGCGGCGCTGGTTGTAGCTTTCGCGCATGGAAACCACGTCCGCATAGCCGTCCTCCCGGCCCTGCCGCAGCGCCTCTTCCGCAGCTACCTGGCCCTGTCGGGGCGCGCAGAGGATGGTGTACTGGTGAATCTTGCACATCACATCGGTAAAGGCGGCGGGCGCGCACAGATAACCCATGCGCCAGCCGGTCATGGCAAAGGCCTTGCTAAAGCCGTTGAGCACGATGGTACGCTCGTGCATGCCGGGCAGGGTGGCGATGCTGGTATGGCCTTCCTCGGTGTAGGTCAGCTCGGAATAGATCTCGTCGCTGATCACGATCAGGTCGTTTTCCACAAACACGTCGCGCAGGCGCTCCAGCAGCGGGCGGTCCAGCACCGCGCCGGTGGGGTTGTTGGGATAGGGCAAAATCACGGCCTTGGTGCGGGGTGTCACGGCGGCGGCCAGCGCTTCAGGCATCAGGGCGAAACCGTTCTGTTCGCTGGTGGGCACGGGCACGGGCACGCCGCCTGCAAACACCACGCCCGGCGCATAGCTGACGTAACTGGGTTCGGGGATGAGCACCTCATCGCCGGGGTTCATCAGCACGCGCAGGCTCAGATCAATGCCCTCGCTGGCGCCAACCGTGACCAGAATTTCTTTCCCGGGATCATAGGTCAGGTGGTAGCGGCCCTGCATGTAGCGGGCGATTTCCTCGCGCAGGCTCAGCAGTCCCCAGTTGCTGGTATAGGCGGTTTCGCCGTCCAGGAGGCTGTTGATGGCCGCGTTGCGGATGTGATAGGGCGTGACGAAGTCCGGCTCGCCCACGCCCAGCGAGATCGCGCCGGGCATGGTGGCGGCTACGTCGAAGAATTTGCGGATGCCACTCTTGGGCACTGCCAGAATGGTCTGGTTCAGGTAGCGCGAAGGTTCGAAGCTCACGCCGTCACCACCAGCCTCTTATCGCCATCATTGCCTTCAAAGATGACGCCGTCGCTTTTGTAGCGCTTGAGCACGAAATGCGTGGCCGTGCCCGTGACGGTTTCCAGCGTGCTGAGCTTGGTGCTGACAAAGAAGGCCAGCTCCTTGAGGGTATGCGCCTCCACCAGCAGCAGAAGGTCGTAGGCCCCGCTCATGAGATAGACCGATTTGACCTCGTCGAAACGGTAGATGCGCTCGGCGATGGCGTCAAAGCCCTGGTCGCGCTGCGGGGTGACACGCACCTCGATCATGGCCTCCACGCGCTCGCGGTCCGTCTTGTCCCAGTTGATGACGGGCGCGTAGCGCAGGATGATGCCGCTGCGCTCCATGTCGTCGATCACGGTCGCTACGGTCTCAACGGTAGAGCCGGTCATCACTGCCAATTTCTCCAAGGGCAGGCGGCAATCCTCCTGAAGCAGATGTAACAGTTGCATTTGCAGGCTTTGCATGGGAAACCTCCTTATAAGCGCACAGCGCCTGGCGGTGCGTTGCGCTGAATCATCTGAATGCGAAGGAAATACTCAGAACAGGCCGGTGATTTCGCCCTGCTCGTCCACGTCGATGCCAAGGGCGGCGGGAACCTTGGGCAAGCCGGGCATGGCGATGATGCTGCCCGCAAACGCTACCACGAATCCCGCACCGGCGCTGAGCCGTGCCGAGCGAATGGTGAGGGTATATCCCTCCGGCGCGCCCAGGCGGGAGGCGTCGTCGCTCATGGAATACTGCGTCTTGGCGATACATACGGGGCAGGCGCCGTATCCGTCAGCCTCCAGCTGCGCCAGGTCCTTGAGGGCCTGCGGCGCGAAGCTCACCTCCGCGGCATGATAGATGCGGGTAGCCACCGCGCGGATTTTGTTCTTGAGCGGGGCCTCGTCAGAATAGGTGTAGCTGGGAACCGGCGCGGGGTTGGCGTCGGCAGCTTCGCAAACCAGCTTTGCCAGCTCCGTGGTCCCCTTGCCGCCCTCGGCCCAGCCGTTGCAGGGAGCGCAGGCCACACCCTGCTCCGCAAGCTGAGCGGCGACCAGATCCAGCTCCTCCGCCGTATCGGTGGCGAAGCGGTTGAGCGCCACCACCACAGGGGTCTGCCATACCTGGCGGATATTTTTCACATGGCTGAGCAGGTTGGCCATGCCGGCCTTGAGCGCTTCGGGGTTGGGCTGGGCATAGGTGCCCTTGGCGGCCCCGCCGTGGTGCTTGAGCGCGCGCACCGTGGCCACCAGTACGATCACGTTGGGCCACAGGCCGTTCATGCGGCATTTGATATCCAGGAACTTTTCCGCGCCCAGATCCGCGCCGAAGCCCGCCTCCGTCACCGTATAGTCGGACATCCGCAGCGCCAGCCGGGTGGCGGCTACGCTGTTGCAGCCGTGCGCGATGTTGGCGAAGGGGCCGCCGTGCATCAGGCAGGGGGTGTGACCGATGGTCTGGATGAGGTTGGGGCTGAAAGCGTCGCGCAGAAGCGCCGTCATCGCCCCCGCCGCGCCTACTTCGCCCGCCGTGACCGGCGCGCCCTGATACGTGCGCGCGACCACGATGCGACCCAGACGCGCCTTGAGGTCCTTAAGGTCGGAAGCGAGACAGAAGGTGGCCATGACCTCGCTGGCGGCGGTGATGTCGAAGCCGTCCTCGCGCGGGGTGCCGTTCTGCGTGCCGCCCAGGCCCTGCACGATGTGGCGCAGCTGCCGGTCATTGACATCCAGGCAATGGCGGAAGCACACCCGCCGGGGATCAATGCCCAGGGCGTTGCCCTGCTGAATATGGTTATCCACCATGGCGCACAGCAGGTTGTTGGCCGCGGTGATGGCGTGCAGGTCGCCGGTAAAGTGCAGGTTAATGCTCTCCATGGGCACCACCTGGGCATAGCCGCCGCCCGTCGCACCGCCCTTCATGCCAAACACCGGGCCCAGCGACGGCTCGCGCAGGGCCAGCATGGCGTTTTTTCCGATGCAGCGCATGCCGTCGGCCAGGGCGACGGACACGGTGGTTTTGCCCTCACCCGCAGGGGTGGGGTTGATGGCCGTGACCAGCACCAGCTTTGCGCGCTGCGGCAAATCCGCATATGCGCGCTGGTCGATCTTGGCTACATAACGTCCGTAGGGAGAAACGGTCTCCGGCAGAAAGCCCGCGGTCCGGGCGATGTTTTCAATGGGTTCCAGCTTTGCTTCGCGCGCGATTTCCAAGTCCGTCGCCATATTGTGCACGCACCTTTCTGCACATCGAAAGTAAGGAAAGAAGAAACAGCTTGCCACCGCAAGCGAATATTATCAGTATACCCGAAAATGGCAGCCCTTTCAAGGGGGCGGGCGACCCGGCGCGCCGGCACCTTCATTTGTTGGCAAAAGCCGTCCCCGGCACCCGGGCGTGTGCCCGCGCAGGAGACGGCTGTATCTATGGGATTGTCAGGCCCTGGGTTCCTCCGCACCGGCGCTGCCGCGGGCCAGCGCCATCGCGGCCGCAAAGCCGAGGGCAAAGGTGACCAGGCTGATCAGGATCATGAGCCAGCTGACGCCGGTCATGTCCGTGCGCAGCAGGATCGCCACGGGCGAAGCCACCACCAGTCCCAGCACGGCGCAATAGGTCTGCGTGGGGAAGCGGGACAGCAGCCACTCGATCAGCTTCGCCACGCCAAAGATGCCCAGCACCACGCCCACACAGAAGGGCGCCAGCATCAGGATCGGACCACCCATGGCGGCAAAGTCCAGTCCAAATACAGCATTTTTCAGGGTGTCCACGGCGTTGAGCACAGGATGATAATAACCCAGCAGCATCAGCACCATGCTGCCCGACACGCCGGGGATGATCATCGTGGCAGCCGCAACCGCGCCCATCACCAGCAGAATGACCATCTGCCCCACATCCACCGTGATGGTGTCGGGGTTGGATACGTCGCCGGTGAGCGCCATGGCGATGATGCCCGCGAAGAACAACACGAACACCCCGATGGAAACGCCGCCCAGCTTTTTATGCCGGATCTTGGCCAGCAGCGGGTTGAGTCCGCCCAGGATGAGGCCGATGAAGGTGGTGGAGGTAGGCAAGGGATAGTTGGCGAAAAGGAATTTGAGCAGGCTGGCCAGCGCCACGATGCCGAGCAGCATGCCCACAGCGTAGGGGAGCAGGGTTTTCACGCTCTGCCTGAACTCGCTGAAAAGGTGGGTGATGCAGTGAATCAGCGTGTCATAAATCCCCATTGACACCATCATCGTGCCGCCGGACACGCCGGGGATGATGTTTGCCACACCGATGACCACGCCGCGCAGAACCTGATTGATCAGTTTCATTCGCTGTGAGCTTCCTTTCAAAAAATGGGATGCGTCCCAGTGTATCACCTTTCTGCCGGAGCGTCAACGCCCGGGCCCGAACGGTTCCACAGGCCGTACTGCGCCTCATTTTTCAGAGCGCTGAGCATACTTTCCTTTAAATTGGGATACCGCTTGCAGAGGAAGGACAGCAGATCCTTCATCTCCTGGCGCTTGGTTTGGCCATTGGCGGGACAGGGATTTTTGATAACGGGCAGGTCCAGCTCTCGCCGCATGTGGATGATGTGCTTTTCCGGCACATAGATCAGCGGACGGATGACCGTCAGATTGCTGCGGCTCATGTAGGAGCAGGGATGGAAGGTGTGCAGACGCCCCTCGAAAATCACGCTCATCATCAGCGTCTCCAGCGCGTCCTCACGGTGATGGCCCAGCGCCAGCTTGTTCAGGCCCCTGTCGGTGCACATGTCGCACAGCATGCCGCGGCGCATCTTGGCGCACAGCGCGCACGGATTGGGGTCCTTGCGCCAATCAAAGAGAATCTCGTAAATCTCGGTATGACGGATGACGATGGGCACATCCAGCTCGCGGCACAGCGCCTCAATGGCGGAGGTATCCGGTTGTTCCCGGCCCATGGTCAGCATCAGGGCCGTCATGGTAAAGTCGTGATGGCGCACGTAGCGGTACAGCGCCAGCGCGCGCAAGAGCAGCAGGCTGTCCTTCCCTCCGCTCACACCCACGCCGATGCGATCGCCCGGCTGAATCATATGAAAGTCCTCATCCGCGCGGCGGATGCATCCCAGCGTTGTTTTCACATTTCCTCCCGTGGGGTCACACCTACGTATACGGTATCCGCCTTGGCGGGATAGGTGTCGCTGCTGACCTTTTCGCGGCCGGTTTCCACACCGTCCACATAGGTGATCAGATAGGCGTCCACCTTGTAGCCCTCGCGGCCCTTGATGGTTTTGGTTTCATCCACATAAGTCACGTAGGTGGCGTCCTCGTCTTCCTTCATGATGGCTTCCTCCGGCTTTGGGATAACCTCGACGGTTTCCGTCACCAGCTCGTAGGTGGTGCCGTTGAGGGACGGGCCGTAGAGGCGCACCTCGCACTGAAGGTTCTTTCTGCCCGAACCGATGACATGCGCCGCCAGATACACCGTGCCGCCGGATTCGTTGCGGAAGGAAAAGTCGATCTCGCGGCCGCGGGTGTCGCTGACGGTGGCATCCTTGCCGTATTCCGTGTAGCTGACGGCCATGGAATGCGGCTCACGGCTGAGGATGGTCATGCCGCCCTGGATAGCCGCCAGATACACCGTGGTGCTGGCCTGGCATACGCCACCGCCCCACCCCCACTGCTCGGTCCCGTAGGCATATTCGATGGCGGGCAAAAAGCCGGTACTGAAGTTGCGGGGACCGACGGTGTCGTTGAAGCTGAACTTGCTGCCGTTGGGAATGCTCATTCCGTTGATCTTGGCAAAGGCGATACGGATGTTTTCGGTGCGGTCCTCGGTGGAGGCGCTGGAAATCGGCGTGGTGGCGCGGTAGCGCAGCTCCACGGTCTTTTGCAGATCGGCCACGGTCACGTTGGGCGCGATGGTCTCGGGCTCAAGCAGCACCTCGCCGCTTTCCAGGTTCTGCACCATCTGCAGGATGCGCTCGCGCACGGCGGTGGTGTCCAGCCGCTGGCCATAGACCTCCTGCTGGAAGGTAAAGGGATTGGCGCTGTCATCGGGATTAAAGCTGATAATATAGGCGTCGCTGGGCGCACGATAGGCAGCGGTTTCCAGCGTCTGCAAGATCTCGTCGATGGGGGCGGTATTCGCGCTCTGCTGAGCGCTGAAAAAGGCGTTCTGGGTGTTCTGGGCCGCTTCGATCTCTTCCTTCAGCTGGAAGATGTCCTTGCGTTCCTCGCCGTCCACATCATGGCCGATGGCCCATGCAGCATTCAACGCAGCCGTGGGATCAAAGGAGATGCCCAGCGTCTGGGCGGTGATGTCCTTGTACTGCCCGTTGGTGTTGCGCAGGCGCACATACCAGCCATTTTGCTTCTGGTTCACATGGTCCCAGACCAGCTGGCTCCCCTCCGCCCAGGTCAGGCCGGAGAGGTCGATGCCATCCACGCTCACGTTGTCCAAAAACACGTTGAGATATGGGCGCACATCGCTCTGAATTTTCCAGATGTAGCCGTACACACCCGCGCCGGCCAGCAGGATCAGCACCAGCAGCACCTTGATGAGCTGCCATTTGAGGCTGCGCTTTTTGCGCGGTTTCCTGCCCTTTCCGCCGGCGTCCCGCGGCGTCCGGGGCGGCTGAGGGCCCCGCGGCGGCTGGGAGGCGCGCCGTTTCTGCGGCTGGACGGGCTGACCCTGGCCGGGCGCGGGCACATACCAGTTGCCTTGCGCATCGTAATAGCCGCTCTTTGTCTGCCCCGGCTGGGGACGGTATCCCTGGTTATACATCCTGCTGCTCCTTTTGCAAGTGGTCTATCGGTGCGGCCAGATCCACCGCCGCCATCAGCGCGGCAATGTCGCGCTCCAAAGTACGCCAGCCGCAGGGCAGGCGGCCCATGCGGGCGCGTGTGCCTGCGTCGCCATGATAATCGCTTCCGCCGGTCACCAGCAGCCCTTCCTCCCGTGCCAGGGCGTCCAGCAGCCGCGCTCCGCGCCGTCCGGCAGAGGGATGATACGCCTCCACACCCCTGAGGCCGCGGGCCTTCCATTCCCGAATGAGCGCGTAAAGGGTTTCCCGTTCCAGCTCCAGGCGCATGGGGTGCGCCAGCACCACAACCAGTCCCATGCCGCTCAGTGCCGCCACCGTATCGCCGGTGGGAAGGGATGCGCGCGGCACATATCCGGGCCGCCCCTCGGACAGGTAGCGATCAAAGGCCTGATGCACGTCGCGCGCCTGGCCGCTTTCCACCAGTGCGCGCGCAAAATGGGCACGGCCCACGCTGGGAATGTCCGGAAGCGCACGCATCTTGGGCGTTACGGTCAGGCCTGCTTCCGCCAGCCGATCCAGAATGCGCCCGGCGCGCATCCGGCGCTCCGCGGATACGCCGGCCAGAAACGCCGCCAGAGGTGCGTTTCGCCCACTGGCGCCATAGGCCAGCAGATGCGTGCGTCCGCCGGGGCCGGTGCTGATCTCCACGCCGGGAATCAGCGTGAGCAAGGGCTGGCCGCGCGATGCACGTGCCCGGTTTTCCTCCCGGGCGGCCCGCGCCATGGCGTCCAGCCCGTCCACCGTATCATGGTCGCACAGCGCCAGATGCGTGATGCCCAGGCGGCCGGCGATGGCACAAAGCTGCTCCGGGGTTTTCAGCCCGTCGGAATAACTGCTGTGCACATGCAGGTCCGCCCGGCTCACGGCTTCATTCCCCGTCCTTGGGTTCCACAAAGGGATCGCCATCCTCTTGCGCATCCTGGGTGGCAAAGCCGGGGGTCACCGCGCCATCGGTCTGCGCATCCGGCGTGGGATCGGCCTGCGCTTCGCTGGAGGGCTGCATCTTTTCCACATCGGTCATGGGCGGAAGCGGCTCGCCCCGCATCACGCACTCAAAGTCCGCGCGGGTCAGCGTGTCGCGTTCCAACAGCGCCTCGGCAACGGCGACGAGCTTATCCATATGATCCTTGAGCAGCTTGCAGGCGCGCGCGTAGCACTCGTCCAGCAGGCGCTTGACCTCCTGATCGATCGCGGCGGCGCTCTGCTCGCTGTACTCGCGGCTCTGGCCGAACTCCATGCCCACGAAGACCTCCTGGTCGCTGCCCAGGTACATGGTGCCGATGGAATCGCTCATGCCGAACTGCGTCACCATCCGGCGGCACAGCTCGGTAGCGCGCTTGATGTCGCTGGAAGCGCCGGTGTAGATATCATCGAGCGATACATGCTCGGCCGCGTGTCCGCCCAGCGCCATGGTGACCATACCCAGCAGGGCGGTGCGGCTGTAGTTGTCGTTTTCCTCGCTGGGCAGGCTGAGCGTATAGCCGCCCGCCTGTCCGCGCGGCACGATGGTGACCAGATGCACGTCGTCGCATTCAGGCAGGAGATTGGCGATCACCGCATGACCGGCTTCATGATAGGCGGTGGTCTTGCGGTCACGCGGGGTTACCTTGTGGCTGCGCTTTTCGGGACCCATCTGCACGCGGCTCACCGCGTCCACCAGATCCTGCTGGCTGATCTTTTTCTTCTTGCGGCGCACGGCCAGAATGGCGCCTTCATTCATCACGTTTTCCAGATCGGCGCCGCTGGAATAGGGCATGCGCTTGGCGATGTTCTCCAGATCGACGTCCTTTTCCAGCGCCTTGCCGCGGCTGTGCACCTTGAGGATATCCACGCGGCCTTCCAAATCCGGATAGTTTACGGTCACCTGCCGGTCGAAGCGGCCGGGACGCAGCAGGGCGGGGTCGAGGATATCGCGGCGGTTGGTGGCCGCCATGACGATGACGCCTTCGTTCATCGTAAAGCCGTCCATCTCCACCAGCAGCTGGTTGAGGGTCTGCTCGCGCTCGTCGTGTCCGCCGCCCAGGCCCGCGCCGCGATGGCGGCCCACGGCGTCGATCTCATCGATAAAGACGATGGAAGGCGCGGCCTTCTTGGCCTGGTCAAACAGATCGCGCACGCGGCTGGCGCCCACGCCCACGAACATCTCCACAAAGTCCGATCCGGAGATGGAAAAGAAGGGCGCGTTGGCCTCGCCGGCCACGGCCTTGGCCAGCAGCGTTTTGCCCGTGCCCGGAGGGCCCACCAGCAGCACGCCCTTGGGAATGCGCGCGCCCATATCGGTGTAGGCCTTGGGGTTTTTGAGGAAATCGACCATTTCCTGAAGCTCTTCCTTTTCCTCCTTGGCCCCGGCCACATCCTTGAAGGTGATGGGATTTTTGGAAGGATCGCTCATGCGGGCACGGCTTTTGCCAAAATTCATGACCTTGCTGTTGCCGCCGCCCTGGCGCGCCATGATGAAGTACCAGGCCGCCATGGTGATGACAATCATCAGGATAAAGGGCAAAAACTCCATATACCACGGCGTGACCACAGGCGCGCGGTACTCTACCGTGAAGGGCAGATCACTTACGCTGACCTCGTCCAGCGATTTTCCCTGGGCGGTGGCGGTCATCTGCCGGACGGTATCGATAAAGTCCGATCCGATGGTGGTTTCAAAGTCGTAGCCGCGCTCGGGAAAATCCGCATCGGATACGGTGCCGTTGCGGTAGAGGCCCACCAGCGACGTGCCGCGAATGGCCACCGCTTTCACGTTATCCTCACGGATGGCGGTGAGCAGCTCGGGATATTCGATGCGGCGGCTGACGGATTGGCCCAGTCCTCCGTTGAGGGCCACGGCGATCAGGATAAACGCGGCGACCAGCGCCACATAGCCCATCATTCCTCGTTGGTTCTTTTTCAAAATGAAAGTCCTCCTTGCGTTCAGGGCGTTTTCCCGCGTCTTGGGGAATGGCAAACCAGCGTCGGGACACGCCGAAACCATTATAGCATAGGATGGCCCCATTGTACAAAGGATTTTCGTAAAATATAGGAAGGAGCGAAATCCGGGACCTCCGACCACCTTTTTTGGCGTGAATGCAAAACAGGCGGAAAAAAGTGCTTGACATTTTCCTCGCCATCCCCTATAATAACTTTCGCACTGATTGCAGTGGGGAATTGTGTAATGGCAGCACCTACGACTCTGACTCGTATTGTCTAGGTTCGAATCCTAGTTCCCCAGCCAGGCTCCATGGTCAAGCGGTTAAGACGTCGCCCTCTCAAGGCGAAATCAGGGGTTCGATTCCCCTTGGAGCTACCAGTGCGAAAGCGGATCTATCGGTTTGAACCGATAGGTCCGTTTCTCTATTTTCTATGTCCGCGCCGCCTGCGGACAGAACCAGCGCCTTTTTTGTCGGAGGCAAAGCGATGAACTTTTCCCTGAATCTCCCCACTTGGTTTCCCCTTGCGCCAAAGGTGCAGGCCGGAGCGGCCGATGCGCCTGACGAGAAGGACGCATCCCCGCGTTCCGCCGGCCTGGGGCCCATCACCGGCCGGGACCTGAGTGACCTCGGCAGCCTTGTCAAGCCCTTCGTGCGCGATCCGTTCAACCGCCTGCGCCCGCCTTTTTCGCGCGAGGCGGCCGAGCTGTCGCTGGAGCTGGCCAGCATGGCTTACACGCTGGATCTGGAACCGTGGACGGAGGCGGGGTGGAACGATTTTTCCATCCAGATCGACGATGACCTGCAGAGCGGCCTGACCCGCGGAACCAGCGCGGACGGCGAGCGCATGCGCGCCCTGATCAACGCCCTCAAGGTGCGGCGCGCCAAGGCCGCCCTGCGCGAGCGCAACCCCGTGTCTCAGGTGATGAGCGCCCTGCGCCAGCGGGAGCGCAGCGATACCATCAAGGCGGTGTGCATGATGCATCCCCTGCCCGGGGGACAGTTTCTGCTGGCCATTGGCTTTATGGGCACCGGCAAGCGCTTTTACGACTGGATTTCCAACTTCCGCTTCACCACCGAGGAAGGATTCCACAAGGGGTTTTATCAGCTGTGCACCTATTTTGAGCAGGGCGCGGAAAGCATCGTCTTTCCCGCCACGGCAAAGGCGCTGGGCCTGGAAAAGCTCACCCTGGGCGAGGTGCTTTCCGAGATGAAGAGCCTGAGCAGCCGCTTCCGCCTGTGGATGGCCGGTCACAGCCAGGGTGCGGCGGTCATGCAGGTGTTCTGCCACCGGCTGATGACCGACTGGGGCGTGCTTGCGCAGAATATGACGGGCTATGGCTTCGCTTCGCCCACTGTGGCCACGGGACGACTGGTGCAGGACCCGGCCGCCTATCCGCTCTATCACATCCTCAACAGCGACGACATGGTGCCCCGCATGGGCGCGCTGCTGCACCTGGGGCTGTGCCTGGAATATCCGGCCGACGATGATTTCCGCGAGCGCTGCTATGATCTGAGCCCCCTGCCCGCCGATGTGGCGGCGCGTCTGGCGCTGGCCCCCTATCAGCGGGCCATGGTCAACACGCCCTCCATCCTTTTGTACAGCACGGCATTTCTGCAGTGCATGGCAGAGGAAAAGGGCGAGGAGGGCCTCAACAGCCTGCTGGACCGCAAGTGGGCGGTGCCTGCCGTGGACCGCATGCTCCAGGCAGCCGGAGGCAAGGCCATGAACCTGCTTGACCGCTTGGTTGAAAACGCACAGAACGGCCATGCCGCGCTCACCGGCCAACCCATGGATGAGCAGGCCCTTGCCGCCCTGCGGGACCGCATGCGGCCCGTGGTGCATGCCTTTCCCTTCCGGCGGCTGATGGGAGCCGTGCTGGCTTACTGCATACCGCCGCACCGCTTGGTGCGCCATGAGCAGGATGGCGCCTACGCGGTGATCGTCAGGGAGGGGCTGGACCGCCTGCGGCCGTTTATCTGGATGAACAATGGAGAAGCTCTGCCCGCCAAGCGCTATGGGCGTCTGACCCTGTGCGCGCGAAAGACGGAGGTGGCGCACCAGCACGCAGTCCGCGCCGTGCAGGCAGCCCGCAGGCGCGGCATGGGCGTGCGCCGAACGGGACTGACCGCCCGCAGGGCCGGGGCCCGGCGCTGAAGATTCGGAAGCTTCAGACATCCAGGTTCCACAGCGCGTTTTCATAGTCCTTGACAAAATACCGCAGATGGGTTCGTCCTTTTGCGAGAACGGTATGCCCCTCAGCTTCGAGCCGTTTCCTCTGCTCCTCAAGGCCGCCCGGATAGTTGGCGTTGAGTTCTCCACCGGCTTTCAACGTCCGCCAGTAGGGCGTTTTGTTCTCCTGCCGCTGGTGGCTGGCCCAGGCTGCTATGGAAACGAAGATCCCCGCTGTGATGGGGTCGGTAAAGTCCGCCCCGTTTTTCCTGGCCAGATGCGCCCGGATGTGACCGACGGTCAGCAGCTTGCCCCGCGGCACGGACCGCATGATTTCGTCATACACAAGGGGCGGTGCGAAATACATTTTTTCCCCGCCGTACTTTTGGATGACGGCCGGGTCGGTGATGATCTGAATTTTGGGCATGTCCGTATCCCTGTGAAGCATGGCGTTAAAATCCTTGGTTTCCTCTTTTTTTGCCATTTTTCTCGCCTCCTGCAGCGCAAGCATAGCATCCCGCAGCCGCCTTTGCAATGAGACGGTTTTAAAAAAGTTTCCTGCACAGTGGGTACAAATCTCCGCGGCTGTTTCCTCTGGCGCACCCGGCTGTTTTGCGGTATAATGACACGGTTCCCCATCAAAGAGTCGGCGCGCCGCGCCGGAAGGAGCTACGCATGAAGATATCCAAGCAGGACGCGCTTACCTGGTTCCGCTTTTTTGCCGAGCTGCCGGAGGATGAGGACCTTTTGCCCCATCAGCAGGAAATCGCCTGGGCGGTGTTTTCGCAGATTGAGGAGGCGGTGGATGACCGTTTCCGCCGGCTGAAGGCGCAGATCAGAGGGCTCAAGACGATCGGAGGGCGCACCTTCTTCGTCGGAGATGAGCGCCGCTTTTCCGCAGGGTGCCGCTCCTGCCTCACGGGCACGGGCCTGAGCGCCGTGCGCAAGACCAACAAGTGCAACCTGCAATGCAAATTCTGCTATGACTACGGCGTGATGGACCAGCTCCCGCCCGTGGGAGAGGGCATGTGGGAAATCGGCGGCACGAAATTCCGGGTGGAGGACATCGATCTGCTTTTGTCCATTCAGCAAAAGCCGACTGGCATTTCGTATGTGTATCTGGAGCCGTTTATGGAGATCGAGGAATATGGCCCCATCATCCGCCGTTTCCACGAGGCGGGCGTGCATCAGCACATGTACACCAACGGCACTTTGGCCAATGAGCAGAACCTGTCCGAGCTGGGCCGTGCAGGCCTGAACGAGCTGCGCTTCAACCTGGGCGCGTCCGGCTGTGCGGACAGCGTGATCGAGGCCATGCGCGTCGCCAAGCGGTACATTCCCTTTGTGGGCGTGGAGACGCCCATGACCCCGGAGCTCTATGAAACCTTCCTGCGCAAGAAGGACGCCATTCTTGCCACGGGGATCGACTTCATCAACCTGGCGGAGCTGCATCTCAACCCCAACAACCTCGCCAACTACTGGGGCGAGAACCTCTACCTGTGCCGCCGGGGATACGTATCGCCCGTGTGGAGCCGGGAGCTGACGCTTAAGCTGATGAAGCAGGCGGATGAGGAGGGCTGGGCCCCGGTGGTGCACGACTGCTCCAACCACACCAAATTTGCCCGCGACCTCAACCTGCGCGCCAAGGAAGGCGGCTGGTTCGGGGCCAGCAGCTATGGCTGCGAGTTTGATCGCCTGCCCTATGAGGCGTTTTTGCCGATTCTGAGCGATCCTGATTTTGCGTTTCTCAGTGAGGAACCGCTGCCCGCCGGCTACCGTCCGGGCGATCTGGTACTGTAAGCCGAAAACCGACAGCAAGAGGCGCGAACCGCGGTCAGCGGTTC
>OLPF01000737.1_pt1 | contig 31599 bp, 27 predicted proteins | sample 1673121 | NCBI WGS metagenome assembly OLPF01 (sample SAMEA3136756, study PRJEB25190) | human gut metagenome
AGGGGGCATCATGATTTCGAGTCATGTCCGTTATGACCACTTCGATACGTCTCCGTGTATGAAAATATTGTACTAAAAATTAGTGTGTTTGTCAATAGGTTGGAGAAAAAAAATTGTGTGTTTTTAAGGAAATCTTCGGCGCGCTTGAAGAGAGGCGCGGGCGCGGATATACGGAAAAAATAATGCTTCGGCGACCGTCGCGGAATTTTTTTTCAACGCGTTTCCCGAGAAGGTCTCGTGAAAAGTGGCGGCTATACATTGTATGCGGAAGAAATAATCAGACCGCTCGACGGAAAAGGGGCGAGCAATCTGATCGGTCATACAATATATAAAGCATCGCTACTGTCAACGGCGGCTTCCAGCACAACAAGTGTGTTGTCTCAACCGGAACGGCAAGGGCCGGTGCTCTGTGAATATAATAACACAAGAAAGAACGGTTTGTCAAGAGGTAAAATGGCACCGATTCTGTCAACGGCGGCATTCGGAGGAGCGAATGAGAATTTTGAAAAGGCGAGCCTTATGCCTCCTGATGGGGTATATCTGTATGCTGAGAGGGATTTCGTTACAGACGATGAAGTCGCAAAAACGGTCAGAGGTGCTGCGAAATCTCCAAGAAGAAATGAGATGCATACTTTATCCGAGACAACTGTCGAACAGAACAGGGATATAAGCAGGCTCAATCGATATGATGATAACTATCGAGGAAAGTTTACAGGAGGCAAGCAATACATATATAGTACGTTCCGTAATAAACACATTCTCAAACGAAATCCAAAGTATTGATATACCCTCCGCTTTCGTGAAAGCGGAGGGTACAGAAGAGATATATTGGATTTTATGTTATCTGATCTTATCGATCTTTTTCGCGACGAAGTAGAAGATCGTCATGGCGTCTTCGATGTCCACTTCTCCGTCCGCGTTCGTATCGCAGATCGGAAGCCTGTCGTCGCTCAACGCGCTCTTTTTCGCAACATGATAGAAAACAAGCATCGCGTCTTCGATATCGACCGTTCCGTCCCCGTTTGCGTCGCCCCATACCGTGTCGCCGTCCGTTACGAATGTGACGATTTGGCAGAAAAGACATCCGTAAGTGTATGTTATTTTGGAATAAGGCATATCGAAGATGCACTCTTCTCCGTTAAGAATAAGTTTTACATTATCCGCGAAAACATATCCGCTGTTTTCGCCGTTTTCCGTCAAATTCACTCCGAGATAATACGAATATTCCGCATTGCTTCCGAAAATGCCCGTTTCGGAGCCCTCGATGAATGACGATCCGTCCGTTCCGAACCACATTTCTCCCGTTATTTCATATATATCGCTGTATCTGTCGCTGACTTTTGCGGTAAATTCGGGACTGTCGCCCTCTTTGTAAGAGGTTATCGCGTTTTCGATCTCGACCTGCTCGAGAACCTTTTTGTCCGACGCCTCGAGAACAACGGCGCGGATGTTTTTGTTGTTGTTTATATCTTCCGACTGTGTCCAATCCGACAGCCCGCCCGAAATATCGACGGAGGAGCCGACTTTGATGACGGTCTCTGACGGGTCAAACGAGAAAGAATCCACTTCCATCGCGGCGCCTTGTCCGATAAGGGTGACCTTTCCTCCGATAAAGTTGAGGAATGCGGCCTGATCCGATGCGGTCGTGACAGGATTGTAATATACGGCTCTTCCGTTTGATGTGCTCGGACTTGTGCAGGTCGCGGTCAGTTCGCCGCCCGTAACATATATCGGGGAGCCTTCTGTCTCGATCGCTCCCGAATTAAGCGGACTCTGTTCCGAGGAGACTGTCATTTTGCCTCCGTACAGTCTGAGCGCCCCGAACGCGGTGAGCGATACCGCCGCATTATAATCATTTCCGATGACGGTCAGTTCTCCGCCTTTCTGAGTGATCTCCGCCGCAGATATTCCGTATGCTTTTACGAGAGGTCGGATGTTGATGTTTCCGCTTTCTACCGTTACCGAACAGAACGCATCGCTTGTCAGGATACCGTGACCGTAACCGGATGAGCCCCAACCGTTTTCGGCAATGCCGCCGGCGTAAATGTTCAGAGTTCCGTCTCCGCGGACTGTCAGAGAAGACGCTTCTTCCATCGCTATTCCGTAATAGACGCCGCCGTTTTCATCACTGATCGCATTGACGCCGTTCAGAACGAGTTCAACGTCTCTGTTCGCCCTTATTCCGAAAGTCCTGTCGATGACTTCGTTTACATACTTGCCGAGTTCATTGTCCCATTCCAAAGATGTGAGCGTCCATTTGTCCGTTCCGCCGTTCAGCGTGACATCCGTCAATTCGAGAACATAACCGTCGCCTTTCTGCGTCAGTTTCGCCGTTCCTCCGCCTACGGATATTTCTTTTCCGAGGTCTTTTGTCAGATCGACGGAGTTTCCTTCCGTTCCGATCTTGACGTAAGGCTCGGAAGTCACATGGTCAAATCTGTAAACGAGGATCGCTTTGAGATCGGAAAAACCGAGTATTCCGTATGCTTTCCGTCCGTTGACCGTCACATTCGGAATAATTTCCTGAGAAAAACACGATTCGCCGTAGGGCAGAAGCACGGAGATATATGCCAAATACGGGTATCCGTTATAAAGAAGTTCCGATCTGCCCGTATAGCACGGATCGGTTTCGATCTTCAGATCATAACCCTTTTCATCCGTGAGATCGATGTATTTTCCGCCGGAGATATAGCAGTCTTTTCTGCTGATTTCCAGATCGAGATCTGTTATGACTTTGTCCGGTCTGCGGTATTCCAGCGCGTCGCTGAACCCCGACCACGGGCTGACATTCCCCGTCGCGAGATCGGAACTGTCTTCATATTCGATAACGCGGGCGCGGAAATAGTACGTTCCTTCTCCGAAATCAGACAGAGTAGCGGTTATATCGGCGTAATAAGGATCGCCGTCAACCGTCATGAGCAGGTCATCCTCCGTCTTTCCGTTAAAATATATCTCATATTCGCACAGAATGCTGTAATACAGCCAGTTCGGCGCCTTGATCGGGTCTCCGTTGCTGTCTGCACAGAACACTTCGACCCTTCCGTTATTGACCGTGATCCATTCAAGCGTTGCCGGAACTTCGAGCGTTTCGTTTTCCTCCGCAGTTGCGGCGAACGGAATTGCCGATATTATCGCGCAAACCGCGAGAAGTATCGCAACAAATTTCGCCGAAATGATTCTCAATTTCATTTTTTTCTCCCTTCCTGTTGTTAAAAAATATCAATATATTTCTTTGATTGAATTATATACCATACAGAACAGATATGGAATAAAAATTTCCGAAATGTCAATTGCCATATCGGAAAACGCTATTTTTTTTCACAATTATATTTTATAATCAGGATAGCAGAGATGACGAATCATACAAAAAGAGAGGAAAAGAAATGAAGTTTAACGAGAGACTGAACGTATATTTTGAAGAACTCGGATGTACCGCGAAAGAGGTATCCGAACTTTCGGGAATTTCTCAGTCAACGCTGAGCCGCTATCGCTCGGGCGAGCGCGTTCCCGACGCGGACTCGGATTTGTTCGGAAAACTTTGTTCCGCTCTCGCTTCGTTCGCAAACGGCAGGGAAAGTATGACTGCCGACAGCATTTCAGCAGATCTTTTGTCCTGCGAGGATATATGCACCGTTGACTTCGACATTGTAAGACTGAATTTCAACACCCTCGTTCTGTCTCTCGGCATAAGCATTTCCGATCTCGGAAAGTATATGAATTACGATGCCTCGACTCTGTTCCGTATCAGGAACGGAACCCGTCATCCGTCCGATCCCGACGCATTTGTTTCATCCGTCGTCGGATACGTTGCGTGCGAGGCGGAAAACGAAGAAATGAGATTTGCGCTTGTGGGTCTTTTCGGTTGCGAAGCCTCGGAACTGTCCGATATTTCCCGACGCAGTTCCGCAATTCGCGATTGGCTCACATCCGCTCACGGCGGGCGAGACGCGGAAGTGACGCGGTTTCTGTCAAAATTGAACGATTTCGATCTGAACGAATACATAAAAGCGATCCGTTTCGACGAACTGAAAGTTCCGACGTTTCCGCTTTCTTTTCCGACGACCAAATTTTATCGCGGATTGGATCAGATGATGGAAGCGGAGATCGATTTTCTGAAAGCGACGGTTCTTTCGAGGTCAAAGGCGGATGTGACCATGTACAGCGATATGCCGATGACCGAGATGTCAAAGGATCCCGAATTTCCGAAAAAATGGATGTTCGGAATGGCAATGTTGCTCAAAAAAGGTCTGCATCTCAATATGATCCACAATGTTGACCGCCCGTTTTCCGAAATGATGCTCGGACTCGAAAGTTATATACCCATGTATATGACGGGACAGATCTCTCCGTATTATCTGAAAGGCATCCGCAGCGGGAATTTTCTTCATCTGCTGAAAACTTCCGGCGCCGCCGCGCTTGCAGGCGAAGCGATCTCGGGAAATCATGCGGGCGGAATATACAGGCTCATGAAAAGCCGCGAGAATGTTGCCGCATATAATGACCTCGCGCGCGATCTTCTCGCAAAGGCGCTTCCGCTCATGGAAATATACGGCGAAAACGATATTCCCGCGTTGAGATCGTTCCTAACCGCGGACGCGTCTCTTCCGGGGAAAAGACGGAATATTCTGCCTTCTCTTCCCGTTTGGACAGCCGACAGACCGTTCCTCGAAAAATTCCTTTCGTCGAGAAATATCGGGGAGGAAGAACGGGCTCGGATACTGCTTTCCGTCGAGGAACAGCGTTCGCGCACGGAACAGATGATGAAAAACGGCTCCGTCCGCGACGAGATCCCGATCGTGACCCGTGAGGAATTCGACGAATATCCGTTGCCGTTTACTGTTTTCGGCACGTCGGACACGTTCAACGCTGTCTATACTTACGACGAATATCTCGAACATCTCGCGATGACCGAAAAATTCGCGGCGGAAAGACCCGAATACTCGCTTTTCAAAAATCCCGCCTGCGTATTCAGAAATCTCAGGATCTGCATCCGCGAAGGAAACCTGGTGATGATATCGAAAGTCAGAGCCCCGTCAATACATTTTGTCATCCGTCATCCGCGTCTGCGCGAAGCGATCGAGAATTTTGCCCCGCCGCTCGTCGAAAGCGACAGGTAAAAGAAACTCGGCGCGGCGCGGCGACTCACGCGGACAGGCTCTCATTTTTCATCAAGAAAATATTTGACCCGAAAAGTGCCGCAAAAAGTGACACACATTACTTGAAAACAGTGTGTCAGATGCCATTTTGAGAGAAACACGAAGATGAGAAAAATCCCATAACCACAGGCTTTTTTCGTGGTTATGGGATTTCTGATTGGTGACTCGTACGGGAATCGAACCCGTGTTACCGCCGTGAAAGGGCGGTGTCTTAGCCGCTTGACCAACGAGCCGTATTGGTAGCGGAAGTCGGATTTGAACCAACGACCATTCGGGTATGAACCGAGCGCTCTAGCCAGCTGAGCTATTCCGCCGTAGAAAGCTCTTTTTTCAAGAGCCATTATATTATACACGAAACATACGCTTTTGTCAATATGTTTAATTGAAACAAAATTGCGAACTGAGAAAGTGCAAAAGACAAGGATTTTTTGAGCGTAAGTCCTTGACAAATTCTCTTAAATGGTGTATAATTTTATAAAATATGCCGGAATGATGGAATTGGCAGACGTGCCGGACTCAAAATCCGGTGGTAGCGATACCGTGCGGGTTCGACCCCCGCTTCCGGCACCATGATCCTCATTCTTCGGAATGGGGATTTTTGCTTTTGCGCGGTCGTCGGGAATCGCATTACGGTATTTTTTCTGTATCGAAAACTATATTTAGCATAAGGAGATGTGAAGGATATGATCTTGGTAAATACCGACTACATCACGGGAAAAGAACTTGAAATGCTTGGTTTGGTGCGCGGAAGCACGATCCAAAGCAAGAATATCGTAAAATAGGCGGTATAAAAGCATTTATACGACCGACACGGAGGAGATATGAACAGAAAGTTTCGTGAAAGAAAAAAAGAAGCGGACAGGCAAATGAAAGCCCGAAAGTATAAACGGGACGACAGCGGACGCGTCATAATTCAGATGAACGTCAAAGACGACGCGAATTTTCTGTCCGAGTTTTCGGAAAGCGCGACGCCCGTGATCAGCACCGAGGTCGCCGAGTTTATTGAAAACGAGACGAACGCCGTTCCGCCGAACGAAGATTTTACCCTGCAAGTTTATAACGACTGCATAGACGATCGGGAAGAAAAGGTATACAGCGCCGCCATCAAAGAATACTATATGCAAAAATACATTGCCAACGAACGCGAGATAAAACGAAATCGGTTTGCCGTTTTGCTTTTGGGAATTGCCGGGATACTTGTCCTTGCCGCCGAACTTATATTCGATTACCGCGTCGGCAATGCGCTGTGGTCGTCCGTCATCGACATCGTCGCGTGGGTCCTTTTGTGGGAAGCGGTCGATATCGGCGTACTTGAAGCCAGGGTAACGGCGATCAAACGGAAGCGTTTTCTGGCATATCTGTCCATGAAAACAGAATACATACAGACGAAAAAAACTCTGAAATCGGTATCGGACACCCTTTCGGACGAACAGCCGATTAATTTGCCGTGATCCGTGCCTCGGATCAATCCTGTCGGGAGAGTAAAATATGATGAATGTAAAAATTACCGTTATGCGCAAAGCGCGATATGACGATCTGATAGAAAAATATGAAAATCCGATCGAACACGCCTGCGATCTGAAAGAAGGACAGGTTTTTATCTGTGAAGGTTGGCAGAAGCCCGAAGGCTTTTGCGACAGCGCGTGGGAAAGCGTTTCGCCTTTTGTGATGACCCTTGCGCACGGGGGCGGAAATTTCTACGACGGTTGGATGAAAAACGAGAGATCCGCGATGATCTCCTGCAACGACGGTTTCAGACCCGTCAGTTTTCTGATCGAGGTATGTGAATAATTAAAGGAGAAGATCATGTTAAAATTTATATGCTATCCGAAATGCACCACCTGTCAAAAAGCAAAGAAATGGCTTGACGGCAACAAGATCGAATATGAAATGCGGGATATCAAACTCGATAAACCGACGCTTGAAGAGTTGACCTGTTGGTATAAAATGAGCGGATCGCCGCTTAAAAGGTTTTTCAACACAAGCGGTCTGCTCTATAAATCTTTGGATCTGAAAAACAAACTGCCCGAAATGAGCGAGCAGGAAATGCTGACACTTCTCTCGACCGACGGCATGCTCGTAAAACGCCCGCTTTTGATCGGCGACGGCTTCGCCCTCGTCGGATTTAAAGAACCCGAGTGGAGAGAAAAGATACTGCTTTTCTGAACAGACGGCACCGCTGCCGATCTCTCGATCGTGAACAAGTTGATAAAGCCTTATTATCGATCTGTACTGCGATATTTCGCAATGAATAAATTCCGCAGAAACGACCGTATCCGATTATAATACAAACGCACCCCTTTTGTTGCAAGGGGTGCGTTTCATTTCAGTCGGTCACAAGGGAGATATGCAATTCTTCTGCCTGTTTTTCAAGATATCCTGTCTTACGGGAACGGGTCCAACGTTTTTGCAAGGCGTGAAAGTCAGAAACAGAACAATACGGAAAGCAGTTGAACGCCGACGCGCAAAAACGGTCAAAAATCTGCGCGCGAAGATCTCGCAAAAGAAAAAATGCGGGACAAACGGGAAAAAAGACAGGATAACGGGGAAGGTCAGAAAAAGACAGACAATTTGTGTAACATTCACAAAATGCAAAAATATAAAAACTATTGCAAAAATATGTCGAAAAAGGGGTTGTCAAATTATAAATCTGTGGTATAATAAAAAGTAAGATTTATACAGACGCAAAAGCCGCCGCGAGGCTTTTGCCCCGCGGCGGCGATGAACCTTTTTGACTTGTATAAAGTTACGCAAGTTCTGCGAAGTATTTGATCGTTCTTACCATCTGAGATGTGTAAGAGTTCTCATTGTCGTACCAAGAAACGACCTGAACCTGGAAGGTGTCGTCGTCGATCTTGGAAACCATGGTCTGAGTTGCGTCGAAGAGCGAACCGTATCTCATTCCGATAACGTCGGAAGAAACGATGGGATCTTCGTTGTAACCGAAGGAAGCGGACGCAGCGGCTTTCATAGCGGCGTTGATACCTTCCTTGGTAACGTCCTTGCCCTTAACGACAGCGGTCAGGATCGTTGTGGAACCGGTCGGAACGGGAACGCGCTGAGCGGAGCCGATAAGTTTGCCGTTCAGTTCGGGAATAACGAGACCGATGGCTTTTGCGGCACCCGTCGAGTTGGGAACGATGTTTGCGGCACCGGCTCTCGCTCTTCTGAGGTCGCCCTTTCTGTGAGGACCGTCGAGGATCATCTGGTCACCGGTATAAGCGTGGATCGTGGACATGATTCCGCTCTGGATAGGAGCGTAGTCGTTAAGCGCTTTCGCCATGGGAGCAAGGCAGTTGGTCGTGCAGGACGCTGCGGAGATGATCTTGTCTTCGGCGGTAAGAGTTTTCTCGTTTACGCTGAAAACGATGGTTTTAAGATCGTTGCCCGCAGGTGCGGAAATAACGACTTTCTTCGCGCCCGCATCGATGTGGGCCTGAGATTTTTCTTTGGAGCAGTAGAAGCCCGTGCATTCAAGAACGACGTCAACGCCGATCTCTCCCCACGGAAGATCCTTCGCGTCTTTCATCGCATAGATCTTGATCTTCTTTCCGTCAACGGTGATCGAATCTTCGCCGGCTTCAACGGTGTGAGAATTTTCACCGATCTTGCCGCAGTAACCGCCCTGAGCGGTATCGTATTTGAGAAGGTGCGCAAGCATTTTCGGATCGGTGAGGTCGTTGATCGCAACTACCTCATAGCCTTCGGCTCCGAACATCTGTCTGAACGCAAGGCGCCCGATACGGCCGAAACCGTTAATAGCAACTTTAACTGACATGGTAATGTCCTCCTGAATATGTTTTTTTGTTTTTACCTACTTATATTGTAAACTAAAATTGTGTTTTATACAAGACACATCGTTAAATTTCTAACTAAAATATTCGTAGAAAATACTATGTAAAATTATGGATTTAATGTATAATTTGCACAATAAAAGAATCGGAGGTTAATTATGGCTTTAATCAATGCAGGCGAGCCCAAAATCAATTTGCGCAGTATTTCGGACGTTTATGAGGACAGCAAAGTTCCGATAGTCATTTTGGATACGGCTTTTGAGCCTGTCTATTGGAACAAATCGGGCGCTTCGCGTTTTGCATTGCTGATAATGAAAAACTTTGTTAAATTAAATTTGGAGGAAGACGAGAAACAAACCGTTCGCGAGACTTTGCGCGAGGCGGCTTTTTGCAGGCTCAAACCGAAGAAGACAACACTGTTTGACGCTTTCATTTTCTCAACCGTATTTGACGGGAACGGAAACAGGCTTCCTTTTTACAAAGTGCAGGTCGAAGAGACATATACTTCCGAGGATTTTTTGAATGAGACTTTTTCGGGCGGCAGGCTTGCGTCTTTGCTCGCTCACGAACTGTTCGAACCTCTCGGGATGATCGCCTCTGTTTCTTCGCTTTTCGAGCAAAGAGTCGGGTATGACGAGAAATGCAAATCGTACATCAACTGTCTCAACGAAAATCTTTATCAGATATCGCGCGGCATTCATCGAATTGCCGATATTTACTCGATCTGCGCTTCTTACGGCAGTTTTGAACTTACCATGTTCGATCCAGTTCGGGTGTTCAGACGTGTTTCGTCCGAACTCGGAACGGATCTGCAGACAGAGGCGCCCGATTTTTCGACCGCTGTCGTCCTTGATCAGAAGGCTTTCAAAAAATCCGTTTACGAGATCTACGGTTATTTGGGCAGCCTTCCGTCCTCGGTAAAGTCCGAAAAGACGATCGTCACTTTGCTTCGGGAAGAAAACTGTTTCTTTATCGCGGAGATCAGGCGTTCCGGAATAATCCGTTCGGCGTTCGATCCCGACTCGGCTTTCAGTCTCAGAGTTGACGATGACGGCAACGTCGCCGATTCCATGCTGTTCATTCGCAGGATAATCGAAGCGGGCGGCGGCCGGATGTCGGCTCGGTGCGAGGGACGCGGAAGATCCGCGACAGCGATCGTCGAAATCAAACTGCCGACGGGGCTTACGGACTCGAATACACTCGAATCTCCCGAAACGGAGCTCGACGAGTTTGAAAGGATCAAGTATTCCGCGTATTCGTTATATACAAAGAAGAAGATTGAGGGAATTTTGTGATAAACAGTCTCTCTTTCGGAAACACTTTTCTCAGATGAACTTTTGTTCTCGGAGAAATTTCCGAAGGGGAGATCTTTTTTGGGCATTATTTTCATTCGGACTATCCTTTTGTATCTTCTGACGGTGATCGCTCTGCGTGTGATGGGAAAACGGCAGATAGGGGAACTTGAACCGACTGAACTCGTAACGACGATACTCGTTTCCGAAATCGCGACATTGCCTTTGCAGGATATGCGTCTGCCTCTTCTTTATTCGGTCGTTCCCATTCTGGCGCTCGTTGCGTTCGAGATGCTTTCGAGCGTCGTCTCTCTCAACAGCAGCAGATACCGTTCTTTTCTCTCGGGAGAGTATAATATCGTCATAAACGACGGGAGGATCGATATAAAGCAGATGAAAAAGGCTCAGCTGACCGTCGATGAACTTATGGAGGAACTGCGCCAGCACGGGATCCTCGATGTATGCGACGTCAGGTTCTGCATTCTCGAAACGAGCGGAAAGATGAGCGTGATACCGAAATCGTCGGATCAGAGATCGCTTTCTCATTCGCTCGTCGTTGACGGCAGACCCGTCGGCAGAAACCTGAAAAAACTCGGGCTTTCGGCGAGGGATATTGCGGCGATAGCGGGAAAACACGGGCTTCGTGTCAAAGATGTATTTCTGATGACCGCTTGCGGCGATAAAATAACGGTGGTGGCAAAAAACAAATGAAAAATCTGATAATATCCGTCTCTGTTTTGCTCGTTCTCGTCGCTTCGACCGTCGGTATCAGAATATATCTGCGCGGAGTTACCGAAGATTTTCTGTCTTCCGTCGAACGGGTCGCGGACGATCCCGAAAACGAGAGAGACGAGTTCGCCCGTTTTTCGTCCGATTTTGCGAAAAAGAAAAAAACTCTCGCGTTTTTCGTGCACGGGGATTATATCGCCGACGCGGAAGAAAAGATCTCCTGTATCTCCGATCTTTACGAACGCGGCTCGGACGCGGAGGAGATACGCGACGCGCTTGCCGGACTTTCCGTTGCGATCGGGAATATATATACGGCTCATTCCGTGTCCGCGGATACCGTGTTCTGACGCAAAAATCGGCAAATTCATAATTTTTTTTCAATATCGGGTATTGACATTTTCCCGAATTATGATATAATGGTTAGGCAGACTGTAATGGGATAGGTATGCACTTTTTCGGAGGAAAGCTATGAGAGAAAACATGACTGTCTTTGATATAGCGTCCTTTTTCAAGAGTACCGGCATGACGGAGAATATAGATGTTTCCGTTCCGATGCCTCCCGAACAGTCGGAGTTTTCCGATGTCACCGTTGTCGGCAAGATGAAAAATACCGCGAACGTTGTCAGTTTGAAGGTTACTGTCCGCGGCGTTTACCGCGCGCAGTGCGACCGTTGTCTGGACGAAGTCGTTCTTCCGCTTGAAGCGGAGATCGACACGATCGTTGACGAAAACGAGTCGAAAGACGATTCGGTCACGGTCAGCGGCGGAAAGATCGATCTTGTCAAGACCGCATACGACGCCCTGTCGCTTGAAATACCTCTGATCGTCCACTGCTCGGAGGATTGCAAGGGGATATGTCAGGGGTGCGGCGCAAATCTCAACCGTGAGACTTGCCGTTGCGAAAAGACGGACGGAGAACTTTGAATTTACTCAGTTATCAATAAATAATCATTACGAGCGGGAGGTGTTTTTGAATGATAGCTCCGAAGAACAGAATTTCCAAACAGAGAAAGCACAAGAGAAGATCCAGCACGTGGAAGCTTGATATGCCCGGCATAGTTAAGTGTTCTCACTGCGGAGAAGCGGTTTTGTCGCACAGAGTCTGCAAAGCTTGCGGTTACTACAACGGCAAACAGGTTATTAAGGTCGATGCCGAATAAAAAACGTTTTCGGACGTTTCGGAAAAGATTGTTGATGGGAAAACATCGGTGAGCTTTCTTGGAGTGTGAACCGTGTTTTCCCTTTAATCATTTATTGACCCGAAGGAGAGATTATGGCAAAGATAGTTTCCGTTGACAGGAAAAGCCCGTTTTACGGAAAAGTCAAAGCGGGCGACGAACTCGTCAGAGTGAACGGAAGAAAGATCCGCGATGTGCTGGATTATATGTACGAGACCTCAGCCGAGGATGAAAAGACGTCGGTCGTCGTGACTCGCAACGGGGCAGAACTGAGATTTGAAGAAAAATGCGAAGGCGATCTCGGATTGGGTTTCACGAATTTTCTGATGGATAAACAGCACCGATGCAAAAACAAGTGCGTTTTCTGCTTCATAGACCAGATGCCGCCGTCGATGCGTGATACCCTTTATTTCAAGGATGACGATTTCCGCCTTTCGCTGATATACGGAAATTACGTGACGCTGACAAACATCGATGACGCGGAACTCGACCGTATATGCGAACTGCGCGTTTCTCCGCTGAATATCTCCGTTCATTCGACCGATCCCGAAGTCAGATACGGAATGCTCCGCAATCCCCGCGCAAAAAATATAATGAAGGATCTTGAAAAACTGAAAGACGCGGGTATAAATCTGCGCTGTCAGATCGTCCTTTGTCCCGGCATCAACGACGGAGAGGGACTTACGAAAACTCTTCGGGATCTCGCGTCGCTGTATCCCGCCGTTTCGAGCGTTTCCGTCGTTCCCGTCGGACTTACGAAATTCCGGGAGGGGCTCGCGCCGCTCGTTCCGTTTACGAAACAGACCGCCTCGGACGCTCTGAACCGTATAAACGCGGTCGGAGACGAATGCCTGAAAAAATACGGAACACGCATCTTTTACGGCGCGGACGAGTTTTATCTGAAAGCGGAGATGCCTCTGCCCGACGTCGGCTTTTATGAAGATCTCGAACAGTATGAGAACGGCGTCGGCATGATCTCCTGTTTCAGGGACGATTTCGATTATTATTCGGAAGAAAAGAAGCCGAACCCTTCAAAGGTGAAAATATCTCTTGTCACCGGCGTCGCCGCGACGGATACGATAGCGGACGCCATGAAAAAACTGCGCGAAAAATATACGGGGCTTGATTATTCGCTCTATACTGTTTATAACGACTATTTCGGGCGCACGATCACGGTCGCCGGACTTGTGACCGCGACCGACATCATCGCGCAGTTAAAAGGCAAGGATCTCGGCTCGTATCTGATAGTCCCGGACGTTATGCTCAGGGACGACACCTTTCTCGACGATCTGACCGTTTCGGACGTCGAAAGGGAGCTTTGTGTCCCCGTGCGCGTCGCGAAGGAAGGCGCTCAGGGACTTTTGGACGCGATAGAGTATTGCGTAAAACATCCGAAGAAAAGAGGTTAGAACGGTATGGCGATAGTTGCGGTGGTCGGAAGACCGAATGTGGGAAAATCATCGCTTTTCAATAAAATAGTCAATCAGCGGCTTTCGATCGTCGAGGACACACCGGGCGTTACCCGAGACAGAATATACTGCGACACGGAGTGGAACGGCGTCAAGTTCACGCTTGTCGATACGGGCGGTATAGAACCGCGCTCGGACGATGTTATTCTTTCTCAGATGCGCGCACAGGCGCAGATCGCGATCGACAAAGCGGACGTTGTCATCATGGTCGTCGATATTCAGTCGGGGATGACCTCGACCGACGCGGATGTTGCCCAAATGCTTTTGAAAGCGAACAAAAAGGTCGTTCTTTGCGTCAACAAGGTCGATCGACCCGGTGCGGAACCTCCCGAAATATATGAGTTTTACAACCTCGGGCTCGGAGATCCGTTCGGTGTTTCCGCCGTCCACGGTCTCGGAATAGGCGATCTTCTCGACGAGGTCGTCCGCGAACTCAAAGACGCTCCGGAAGAGCCCGAATACGAGGGCGCGGTCAAGGTCGCGCTTATCGGAAAACCGAACGTCGGAAAATCGTCGCTTGTCAATTATATGCTCGGCGAGAACCGTATGCTCGTTTCCGATATCCCCGGAACGACCCGCGACGCGGTGGATTCCGTCAAAGAGAACAAATACGGGAAATTTGTCTTTATTGACACCGCGGGGCTTCGGAAAAAAAGCAAGGTCAGCGAGAATATCGAGCGTTACAGCGTTGTCCGTTCTTATATGGCGGTCGATCGCGCGGACGTCGTGCTCATTATGATCGACGCCAACGAGGGCGTCACCGAACAGGACACGAAGATCGCGGGGTTTGCCCACGATCGCGGAAAAGCGTCCGTCATCGTCGTCAACAAGTGGGACGTTGTCGAAAAAGACGATAAGACGATGAACAGGATCAGAGAAAAGGTTGTCGAAGACCTTAAATATATGTCTTACGCGCCCGTTGTCTTTATTTCGGCAAAGACGGGTCAGCGTGTCGAAAAACTTTACGAACTGATAAATTACGTTCATGAACAGCACGGCAGACGTGTTTCGACAGGCGTGCTCAACGACGTGCTTGCGGATGCGACTATGAAAGTTCAGCCGCCGACGGATAAGGGAAAGCGTCTGAAAATATTCTATATCACCCAGCCTTCGACAAATCCGCCGACATTCGTCGCGTTCTGCAACGATGCGGAACTGTTTCATTTCTCCTATCAGAGATACCTTGAAAATCAGATCAGACAGACTTTCGGACTTGAAGGAACTCCGATACGGTTTATAGTCCGTGAGAAAAACGAAAAGGATAAATGATGGGTATTTTTGAAAGGGAGGCACTGCTGATAGGCGAGGAAGGCGTTGAAAAACTCGCGAAAAAGACGGTCGCGGTATTCGGGCTCGGCGGCGTCGGCTCGTTTGTGTGCGAGGCGCTTGCCCGCGCCGGGGTCGGAAAACTTTTGCTTATCGACAGCGACACGGTCAGCGAGTCCAATATTAACCGCCAGCTGTTTGCTCTTCATTCGACGGTCGGAAGAAAAAAGACGGAGGTCGCAAAAGAACGTATCCTCGATATCAACCCGAACACCGAGGTTGCGGTTTACGATATCTTTTATATGCCCGACACCGCCGATTCGGTCGATCTTTCGGTCTGCGATTTTGTAGTTGACGCGATCGACACCGTGACCGCGAAGATCGAACTCGCGGTAAGGTGCGACGGACTCGGGATACCGTGTATAAGTTGTATGGGCACGGGCAACAGGCTCGACGCGACAAAATTCGCCGTAACGGACATAAACAAGACCGACACCTGTCATCTCGCGCGCGTCATGCGCCGTGAATTGAGAAAACGCGGCGTGAAAAAACTGAAAGTCGTTTACTCGACCGCCGAGCCGAGAACGCCCCCAATCGATCCCGAAAAAAGGAAACAGACGCCGGGAAGCATTTCTTTCGTGCCTCCCGTCGCGGGAATGCTCTGCGCGGGAGAGGTCATCCGTTCGCTTTTGGAATGCGATAAAAACACTCTCTGAAAGCGCTTTATCCGGATCGCGAAGGAATACGGCGTATTGCTCGGTCTTCGTTCGGGATCAAGCGTGAAAACGCCGCGTTTTTCGGTCACGGACGGTTCTTTACATGAAAAAAACGGCATTGCTCCGTTTTTAATTCGGAGCAATGCCTGTGAGACGCCTCTGTTTTGCGGACAGGGCGTTTTTCTTTGATTTTTGAAGATATTTCGGCATAAAATTCTCTCCCGCGGTATTTTATTATACCGCGGGAGAGAATTTTTACCGTCCGTTTTTATCGGACTTATGTTTTTCGTATTTCCGATATTCCGGAGTATATGTTTTATTCTTCAATCTCTTTGCCGCACACGTCGCAAACGCCGTCTTCGTTGTCGTCCGTGTGATAGCCGAGTTTCGGTTCAACAATGTCTTCTATGTTATCTATGCGTTCTTTTCCCGCCGCGTCGTAAAACCTCCCCGCGCACTTTTCGCAGATATAGTATTCGCAGCTGCCGCTCTTTTCGCATTCGGCGATAACTTCGTCAACTTTTTTCAACTCGTGCGAGCATTCCGCAACGCCGAGAAGCCTTTTAACGGTCTTATCACCGACCGTGACGGTTATTTTTTCCGTGTTTGCGGACTTCGGAACGGTCAGCGTATATACGAAATATCCGTTTTTTGCTTCCTTTTCAAAGTCTTTGCCGTTTGCCGAAACATTTATATTATTTTCGAAATAGACTGTTACCGTGTTCGAGCCGTCCGCATTTATTTTTGTTGTGACAAGCGTTGTATCGTCGCTGAGCAGATACTCCGCGATGAGTTTTCTCTGCTGTGTCAGCAGGGAAGAGTCGTGCTCGTAATCCCCGACGCTTCTGAACAGAGCCTGAGTATATGTGGAAAGAAGTTCTTTCGCGTCCGCGTCTATCGAATATTTTTCGATGAATTTCTGCATTTTTGCTTCCGCAAGCGTCAGATATTCATAGTCTTCCATTCCGTCGCGGATGGCTTCGAGACGGATCGTCGGAATGAGCATATTTCTTCCGACGATTCCGTCGCCCTCTTTGCCCGGATAGCAAAGATAGCCGTCTCCGGGAAGTCCTTCCGAGGTGTACGGGTTTGTCCATACGTCTCGGGCAACATAGTTGCCGCCGCCTTTGTAGTAATCAAAAAGCGTCGTTCCCCAATAAAGTTCTCCCTCAACTCCGTAATCTTTTTGCATCCAATGCACTATGCGCGGCGAAAGCAGATTATCGTTGAGATGATATGTCGGATACGGTGCCGCGGGAACAGCGCATCCGTACCACCAAACATGTTCGCCGAGCGCCTGTTTTTCCGCAACAAAGCTTTTGTCTATCATATTCCAAAGCGGGCACCAGCATGAGATGTATCCGTCATATTTTGAATTGTTCGTTGTTACGATATTTTTTATGTCGGGCGCAAAGCCGCTTATTCCCGCCGCAAGGTCTTTTATTAATTTTTCGTTCGCTTCCGTATCTGCGGGCTCGTCAACAACGTAGTACGAAGCGATCTGTGTCAGACCGTACTTTTTAATAAGTTCGTACATATATTTATTGTTGCTATTGTTTGCCATCGCTTCGGAATCGACCGTGCCGCTGTAATCCCATTGGTGAAGCAGAAGTTGAACGTGCGTTATCTCGGGGTGTTCATCTACAAATTCTTTCATCGACTTGACGTAGTTTTCTAAGTCCGCGCCGTAGCCGTCGTATTCGATGAAAAACATATAGTTGCCCGAAATGCGGTAATCGAGGAAGAATTCCCACACCATTCGGTTCATCTCTTTGCTCGATATGCCGACATCTTCATAATAATTATTGTTCCAATTATGCAGGAAATTTGTTTGCATAGAACTTTTGACGGGCAGAGCGAAATCCCAGACTTCGACACGGATCGGGATTTCTCTTTCGCCGCCGTCAAACGTCACCTTGGCGGAGCCCTCGTATATGCCCGCGGTCTGCTCCGATGTCGATCTGACCGTTATCCAGAACCCCTGATTCTGTCCCGCTTTTATGTCGCACGAGTCGTTCGCGGGCTTTCCGTCCGACCCGTCGAACATCGGCACGAGCGCGTCGGGGTAAAAGCCTCTTTCGGACGGATAGCGCTGATCGGAAACTTCGATATAACGCTGTCTGTAAAGCGTGTGATCGAGTTTCTCTCCGCTTTCGTTCACGATGTCGGAAACGGTTACTTTCACATTCGCAACGTCCGTGTCAAAACGGAGCAGAAACTGCATTCCTTCTCCCTCGTTTTTCGCCATACACGCCGACAGACGTCCCTCACTCGTTTTCGGAAGAGCCTCGTCGCGAAGAACGATCTTCGTGTTCGGTATAACGTATACGTTTTCGATTTGTTGCGGTTCGCTGTTCGGATTCGCGCACGCCGAGAACAGCGACAGAGATGTCAGCAGCAAAAGCGCTCCGGTGCCGAGTTTTTTCATTTTCGGATCTCCTTATTATATGTTTATATCTTTTTCGGAAGCGCGTTTTTTTCGCTCCTCCGCTTCTTTTTTCGAGAAGACACAGCCGCAGTAATCCTGTCTGTAAAGTCCGTACAGCGCCGAAAGCTCGATCGAACGCTTGTAGCCGTCTTTTTTCTTGAAATCGGACGGGAGCCAACGCGAACCGAAGCGCTCGGCAGCCGCGAAGCCTACGGAATTGAGCAGTTCGGCGTTTTTGAGAGGGGACAGCGTCAGCGTGGTCGTAAAAAAATCGAACCCTCGCGCCGCCGCTTCCCGCGCCGTCCGTCCGAGCCTCAGTTCAAAACACTTCCGACAGCGCTCACCGCCCTCGGGAACGTTTTCAAGCCCCTTTGCGGCGTTGAAAAATTCCTGCGGGTCGTATTCCGATTCAAGCAATTTTATAGGGTTTTTCGGCTTCATTTCCGCTGTCAGCCGTTCCAACTCGGCAAGCCTTTTCCCGTATTCCTCCGAGGGGGAGATGTTCGGATTGAAGAAAAAGACCGTTATCGCAAATTTCTCCGCAAGATATTCGAGAACGCTCGACGAACACGGCGCGCAGCAACAATGAAGCAGCAACGTCGGGGTGCCGTCGAGAGACTTTATGATCCGCTCCGTTTCAAGTGAATAATTCGTCTTCATTTTTTTCTCCGTTTTTTCAGGGTGTTATACGATTATAGCATACCTATTATGCGAATGGAACGGTTTTTCTCAAAAGTTTTCCTTTATTTCGCATTTTACAAGGGTTTTGAAGAAATGAACGTTAATTGTTTAACAATCTTTCTCTAACAAAAATTCACAAATGTTATATTGCATAGCGTGGAAATTTGTGGTATACTATTACCGTGGAAAATTTGGGTTACCACGCGATTTTTTCTCTTTTTCACGGACGCTTCGGCGCGGAGAAAGAGAACAGTTAAAACGAAAAATATAAAGGAATAAGAGGTAATCTGTATGACGACAACGAACAAAACCGTTCTCGCTTGGCTCGAAGAGATCAAGAAGCTTACCAATCCCGACAATGTCGTTTGGATCGACGGCAGTGAAGAACAGGCGGACGCTCTCAGAGCGGAGGCTGTTTCAACGGGCGAAATGATCAAACTCAACGAGGAAAAACTCCCCGGATGCTATCTGCACAGAACGAAGCCCAACGACGTTGCTCGTGTTGAGAACAGAACTTTCATTTGCTCGCGCAAAGAAGAAGACGCAGGACCGACCAACAACTGGTGCGATCCGAAAGAAATGTATGAAAAACTTTATAACATCGCCCGAAACAGTTACAAGGGCAGAACGATGTATATCATCCCGTTTTCGATGGGTCCCGTAGGCTCGCCTCTCGCAAAGATCGGTATCGAAGTCACCGATTCGATCTATGTCGTTCTCAATATGAGAATAATGACCAGAGTCAGCCCCAAGGTGCTCGAAGTTCTCGGAGACAGCAACGACTGGGTGAGAGGTCTTCACTGCAAGTGCGACGTTGATCCCGAAAACAGATATATCTGCCAGTTCCCGGAGGATAACACGATCATCTCCGTCAACTCCGCTTACGGCGGAAACGTTCTGCTCGGCAAAAAGTGTTTCGCTCTCAGAATCGCTTCCTATCAGGGATGGAAAGAGGGCTGGATGGCTGAACACATGCTCATTCTCGGTCTTGAAAATCCGAAGGGCGAGGTTCATTACATCGCCGCCGCGTTCCCGTCCGCCTGCGGCAAGACCAACCTTGCGATGCTCATTCCTCCCAAGTATCTTCGCGACAAGGGATACAAGGTATGGACCGTCGGCGACGACATCGCGTGGATGCGCATAGGACCCGACGGCAGACTTTATGCGATCAACCCCGAAAACGGTTTCTTCGGAGTTGCTCCCGGAACGAACGAACATTCCAACTTCAACGCGCTTGCTTCCACCAAGAAAAACGCGATATTCACCAACGTGGCGCTCAATCCCGCGGACAATACCGTTTGGTGGGAAGGACTGACCAAGGAAGCACCCGAAAAACTTATAGACTGGAAAGGCAATCCGTGGGATCGCTCGATGTTCGTCAAAGCCGACAAGACGACTTATGCGGCTCATCCGAATTCGAGATTTACCGCTCCCGCCGAGAACTGCCCCTGCATTTCGTCCGAGTTTGACAAGGGCGCGGGCGTTCCCATTTCCGCGATCGTATTCGGCGGACGCCGCGCAAAGTGCGCTCCGCTCGTATATCAGTCCAGAGACTGGGAGAACGGTGTGTTCATCGGCTCGACGATGGCTTCCGAAACGACTGCCGCCGCTGCCGGCGCTGTCGGCGTGGTTCGCCGCGACCCAATGGCAATGCTTCCGTTCTGCGGTTACAACATGGGCGATTATTTCCGTCATTGGCTCGAAATGGGCAAGAAACTCGGAGACAAAGCGCCGAAGATATTTAATGTCAACTGGTTCAGAACCGATGACGAGGGCAATTTCGTATGGCCCGGATTCGGCGACAATATGCGTGTTCTTAACTGGATCGTCGACCGCTGTGAGGGCAGAGCCGACGCTCAGGAGACCGCGATCGGTTACGTTCCGAGACCGGAGGATATCGATCTGACCGATCTTGATATGGACATCGAAACGCTCAAATCCATTCTCAAAGTCGATAAAGACGTTTGGGAAAAGGAAGTTGAGGAGATCGAGGAGCATTACAAGAAGTTCGGCGACAAACTTCCCGAGGAACTCAAAAATCAACTTGCAACGCTTAAAGCAAATCTTGACAAACAATAAAGAATATATCCGCGGCGGGCAACACCCGCCGCGGATAGCTTTTGATAAAAGAAAGCCGACGCAGGATGCGCCGGCTGTAATTTTTTATTCGTTTATATAAAGGATCCCGAGAGTGTCTTTGCCGCAATGCGAGGTTATGGTGCTTCCCGCGATGGTTATCAGGACCTCGTCAAAAAGTCCGAGGCTTTCAACGATCTCTTTCGCGTAATTCGGCAGGTCGTAATCCGTGCAGGTGCAGGTGACGAATATTCTGTCTCTCTTGAATTTCGCGCCCGGCACGGTCAGTCTGTCTGTTATATATTTTTTGACAACGTCTTTCATGTTGCCTCTGTACTTGCCCGCCATATCCATTTTTCCGTCGTGAACTTCGATGAGCGGTTTCAGTTTCAGAAGATTTGCGCCGACGGCGGCAACTCCCGAGCAACGCCCGCCTTTGTAAAGGTAATTGACGGAATTGATGACGAAGCTGACGTCCAGTCTGTCAACGAGAGACGAAACATAATCGAAAACATCTTTTCCCGCTTTGGTTTCATCCTGCGCCGCTATCGCAGCTTCTATCGCAAGATGTCCTATGCCCGTCGAAAGATTGCGGGAATCGACAACATACACGCCGCCGACTTCCTCCGCGGCAAGCACCGCGTTCTGGTAGCAACTCGACATTTCGGAACTGATCGTAAAATGAACGACTTCGTCGCAATCCTTTTTGAGTTCGGTGAAAACGTCGGTATATGTTCCGACGCTGACCGCCGCGGTCTTCGGGAGAACTCCGGTTTCCGCAACGTAATCGTATATTTTCTGCGGAGTAATATCGATCTGATCGGTGTAATCCGTATCTCCGAGCGTAATTTTCAGGGGTGTGATCGCTATATCGTATTTTTCAACCAATTCGGGCGAAAGATCGCAGGTACTGTCAGCGCTGATTCTGATTTTCGGCATATTTTACCTCCGTAACTTAAATTTAGTTTATTATACAACATTTTCCGTAAACAGTCAAGCATTTTGCCGCTTTTTTCTTACACGTTTTATTCGGAATATTCTTTTTTTGCGGGAATATAATATAAAAAGAAAAGGGGAGATAACGTTATGAGGAAAAGACCGGAAGATTTCTCCGTCATCAAAAAATACTGTCCCGTCCTGAAAAAAAATATCGCGGTCAAAGTCGATCACGAAAACGGCAACAGATGCGAGTGCCTGAACAGCGCCGAATGCAACGGACAGTGCCGCAATACCTACCTGTGACGGTTTGAAAAGGGGATATGCTCCTCTTTCGGAAATAAGAAAAATGTGCGCGGAACATAAGTCCGCGCACATCTGCTTAAAGGGTGATCTTCATGAAGTTTTTCTTGCCGCGTTTCAGAATGAACTCATCTTTGAACGTGTCTTTCGCAAAAGATGCCTTTATATCTGCGACCTTTTCTCCGTTGACCGTGACGCCTCCCTGTTCGACCGCGCGTCTGCCTTCCGCCCTTGACGGAACAAGCCCCGATTTGACAAGCAGGGAAACGATGTCGATCCCGCCGTTCTCGCCGAAATCCGCGTCGTTCAGCGCAAAGGTCGGCATATTCTCGCTCGAAACGCCTTTTCCGAAAAGCGCGCGCGAGCCTTCCTGCGCCTTTTTCGCTTCTTCTTCGCCGTGGACGAGTTTTGTCAGCTCAAACGCGAGGATCTCCTTCGCCTCGTTGAGTTTGCTTCCTTCCCACGCGTCCATTTCGTCGATCTGTTCAAGCGGAAGGAAGGTCAGCATACGAAGACATTTGAGCACATCCGCGTCACCGACATTGCGCCAATACTGATAGAAGTCAAACGGCGACGTCTTGTTCGGATCGAGCCATACCGCGCCCGACTGTGTCTTGCCCATCTTTTTGCCCTCGGAATTGAGCAGGAGCGTTATCGTCATCGCATAAGCGTCTTTGCCGAGTTTTTTTCTGATAAGTTCCGTGCCGCCGAGCATATTCGACCACTGATCGTCTCCTCCGAACTGCATATTGCAGCCGTATTTTTTGTAAAGCGCGTAGAAGTCGTAAGACTGCATTATCATGTAGTTGAATTCAAGGAACGAAAGACCCTTTTCCATTCTCTGCTTGTAGCACTCGGCTCTCAGCATATTGTTGACCGAGAAGCACGCGCCGACTTCGCGGAGAAGTTCGATATAGTTGAGGTCGAGAAGCCAATCGGCGTTGTTGACCATGAGCGCTTTTCCGTCGGAAAAGTCGATGAAACGGCTCATCTGTTTTTTGAAGCATTCGCAGTTGTGCCGGATCTGCTCCGGCGTCATCATGTTTCTCATATCCGTGCGTCCCGACGGGTCGCCGATATATCCCGTGCCGCCGCCTATGAGCGCGATCGGCTTGTTGCCCGCCATTTGAAGTCTCTTCATCAGACACAGCGCCATGAAGTGCCCGACATGCAGACTGTCCGCCGTCGGGTCAAAGCCGATATAGAAAACGGCCTTCCCGTCGTTGATAAGTTCTCTGATCTCTTTCTCGTCCGTTACCTGCGCAATAAGCCCTCTGGCGACGAGCTCATCATAGATCTGCATTGAGTATTTCCTCCGTATATCATAATTTTTCAGAATAAAAAAAGCCCCCGAAAGTCTCGAAAAAAGACCTTCAAGGACGACTTTTGCCGTGTTACCACCTTGATTCGCGCTTTCCTCGCGGAAAACGCCTTTGCAAGTGTCTGTCCGACACTCTGTTTTCTGACGGGAAACTTCCGTCGCAGCCTACTCGCCGTGCTTTCGGTGCGCCGCTCGGGGATGTATTCGCAAAGCCGCCTCCCGCGCCTCTCACCGACCGGCTGCTCTCTTTCGGAACGTGTCTTTGTTACTTCTTCCCGTCTTCGCGTTTTCATTATGATACACCATTTTTCTCCGTTTGTCAAGATGCGGCAAAAAACTTTTACGAAAATACGGAAAGAGCCGCCGCATTTTTCGCGGCGGCTGAATTTTGTCCGTTACGTTTTTTCGGTCATTTTCCGCTCATCGGCAGATCGATGTTCGGCGCGGAAGTCGTCATCGCCTCCGCTTCGCGGGCAAGCACCGACGCGGGCTTTGCGAACCCGTGCATGAACCCTCCGAGAGATGTCGAGGAGACGTCTCCGGCGACGATAGTCTCGCCGACCACGATCAGATTTGCGTTGACCGTGTCGGCATTGTCGGGATAGTTCGTGACCTTGTATGTGTATTTGACCGCTTTTTCACCCTTATATCCGGACAGATCGAGTCCCTGGGCGAGTTGGATGTTGTTGTAGGTATCGTATGTCGCGTCGAAGTTCGTCGGGATAACTATATCCGAAACGCTGACGGGATCGCTTTCGACTTCCCAGCCGAAGTCTTTGAGAAAATCGACTCTTTCGTCGTTCGTCTTCGTGACATACTCGGCGTTTGCCGCGACCGAGCCGCCGTTTCCGGCAACCGCGACGATGACGACAAGCGCGATGCAGCACAGCGCGAGCGCCGCGACAAGTACCTTTCCTTTTGTGATTTTTGCCGACATTACAAACATTTCCGCACCCTCTGTTCTGAATTTTTTTAGTTTGACTGCTTTCAGTAATCTATATGCCGCCGCGCGGTTAATATGCGTTATCTGCTCTTGGGAAAAAGTGTTTTTCGGTTTTTTCTCTCAACCTGTTGCAATCTTCGTCGAAATCTGCTAAAATATATGTACTGTTTTTTCGGAGGAACAATATGAGAGCGTTCATTTGCGTTGACGACGGAAACGGAAGACTGTTCTGCGGCAGGCGTCAGAGCCGCGACCGCATACTGACGGAAGATATGCTGAAAACAGTCGGAGACGGAACTCTTTTTATCGAAAAATATTCCGAGACGCTTTTTGAGACAAAAGAAGGGAAGATCTCGGTCTGCTCCGAACCGCCCGTTTCGGCGGACGAATATTTCTTCTTCGAGAAGACCGATCCGTCGGAGTATGAAAAACACGTGTCCGAATGGATCGTTTACCGCTGGAACAGGCTTTACCCGTCCGACGAAAAATTCGGCGTCGATCTGTCTGACGGTTTCAGACTTGTATCATCGGAAGATTTTGTCGGCTCTTCGCATGAAAGAATAACGAAGGAAGTGTACCTCCGTGAATAAAAGAAGACTGCTTTTCGCTCTGATCGCGGTCGTGTTTCTCATTGCCGCCGCCGTAACGTCGTGCTCCCTGCTGGGGGATACCGTCGGCGGGAACGGAACGACGGCTCCCGCTTTTACGGAAACGGATGTCGCTTATATCAGCGTTGACGGCGGAGTTCCGCATTTTTCCGACAGCGAAAAGAACATAACGGAGGCGTTTGAAAGTTACTCCGATCTCGATTATCTCGGAAGGTGCGGCGTCGCTTTCGCGTGCGTGGGGAAGGAAACCATGCCGACGCAGGAAAGAGGCGCGATCGGCAGGGTGAAGCCGACGGGCTGGCACAGCGTCCGATACGATTTCGTAGACGGAAAATATCTGTATAACAGATGTCATCTTATAGGATACCAGCTGACGGGCGAAAACGCGAATGAGAAAAATCTGATAACGGGAACGCGTTACCTGAACACCGTCGGTATGCTTCCGTTTGAAAATATGGTCGCCGACTATGTCAAAGAGACCGGAAACCATGTGCTTTACCGCGTAACGCCTGTTTTTGAGGGGAAAAACCTTGTCGCTTCGGGCGTGTATATCGAGGCGTATTCTGTCGAGGATAACGGAGACGGTGTTTGCTTTTTCGTATATGTGTATAACCGTCAGCCGGGTGTCGAGATAGATTATCTGACGGGTGAAAGCCGCTCGGACGGCACTCTTGACGGCTCGGGCGAAACCGCGACATCGGCGGAAAAAGAGAACAGGCAGACCTATATACTGAACACGTCAAACGGAAAGTTTCATCTCCCCGATTGCGGTTCGGTCGGAAAAATAAGCGATAAAAACAAACAGGTATTTGAAGGAACGCGCTCGGAACTCATCAATGCGGGGTATTCGCCCTGCGGCGCGTGCAAGCCGTGAAAACCGAATGAAAGTGACTGATATGGCAGAAAAGAAACAGTTTGAAGCGGAGGAAAGAGAACACCTCGCTTTTGTCGAAAACTATATAAAAGAGAAACTTTCCGAAACGGGAACCGACCTTTCGTCCCTGCGCGATTATATTTACGAACAGCGCCGCAGAACATGGGAGGATTTCGCCCGCGCGAGCGAACATCCGGAACAGAATTTGCAGGAACTGACCCAAATGGCGATGACCGAGCAACGCGATGTCGGCAGATACGAGCGTCTTGAAAAAATGCAGGAGACACTTGTGCGCCTTGCCGACAACCCGTATTTTGCGCGTCTCGACATCGAGGAAGACGGAGAAACGGACAGGATATATGTCGGCAGACGTTCTCTGATCGACGAGGAAAGTTCGGACATCCTCGTCTGTGACTGGCGCTCGGACATAGCGTCCGTTTTTTACGACTCGGGCTTGGGTAAGACATCCTATAACTGCCCCGCCGGGCGCGTTGAGTGCAATCTGAAACTGAAAAGGCAGTTCGTTATCCGCGACGGCGCGCTTCAATATATGTTTGACAGCGATATCGCGGTCGAGGACGACGTGCTGATGCACGAACTCGGCAAAGACAGCGATCTGAAAATGAAGACGGTCGTCAGTACGATACAGTGCGAACAGAACGAGATCATAAGAAACACGTCGAGCGACGTGTGCCTCGTTCAGGGCGTGGCGGGAAGCGGAAAGACTTCGATCGCCCTTCACCGTCTCGCATATCTGCTTTACAGATACAGAGACAGTCTTGCCGCGGGCAATATAATAATATTTTCCCCGAACCGTGTTTTTGACGCGTATATCGCCGATGTCCTCCCCGAACTCGGAGAGGACAGGGTGACGCAGACGAGTTTTCACGATCTTTTTTCGCCGTTTTTCGAGAAGACTTCTTTCGGCGACTTCGTTTCTCAGGCGGAGGATCTGTTTGCGGAACGGATCAGCCCCGAGGAGATCGTCGCAAAGGGCGGAAAAGCGCTTACAGACCTTCTTTCCGAGCGCACGCGCGGGCTTGCCGATGAGCAGATAAGCATTTCCGACGTTATGTTTTATGACGAGCCCGTGTGCGGCGCGGAGGAGTTGAAAAAGATATATTTTGAACTGTACGCGAAGTTCGCGCACGATGTCCGGAAAGAAAAAATACTTGCGGGCATAGGTGAGCGCCTTGACACGGAGTTCAGAAACCGCCGCCGTTCGCAGTATGCGTTTGAACTGACGCAGGACGGAATTATCGACTATTCCGACGAGGCTCTCGAAGAGGCGATGGGGCAGCGATGGGCGGAGGACAGGCAGAAGGTGCTTGACAGCGTCTGCGAAATGCTGGACGTCAGCGCCGAAAAAATATATCTGCGCTGTATTGAAGACCTTTATCCCGAATACGCCGCAGGCGTTGCGGAAGGCATCGAAAGCGGAAAACTTAAATATTGCGATATGTTTGCGTGCGCGTTTGTCAAGGCTCTGCTCGGGCAGATCAAGATCGACGTTCATATCAAGCACGCGGTCATCGACGAGGCGCAGGACTATCCGTATGTTCTTTATAAAACGCTGAGCGTCGTATATCCGAAATGCCGTTTCACCGTTCTCGGAGACCTCGCGCAGGGAGCCGTCCGCCATTACGGTTCGATCGGAGAACTTTCGGAGGTATTTGCCCCGCGAAGCGTTTGCTTCCGCGAACTGAACAAGAGTTACCGTTCGACGGTCGAGATCAACGAGTTTGCCTCGCGTTTCTGCGACAACAATTCGGACTATACGTTTTTTGAGCGTCACGGAGACCCCGTCACGGAGATCGACCGTTCGGATATAGGAAAAATACTTGACGAAAACGAAAAATACCGTTCAAAAGCGGTTATTTGCCGAACTCTCGCCGAGTGCAAATCCGTTTACGACGAACTGCGTGCGCAGGGAAGAAAACTGACGCTTATCGGCAAAGAAGACGTGCTTTATCCCGAAAGAACGGCGGTCGTTCCTTCATATCTTGCGAAAGGGCTTGAATTCGATCTTGTCGTCATTGCCGATCCGCTCGATTCATGGAAAAGCGACGCCGAGAAAAAGGCGCTGTTCGTCAGCGCATCGCGCGCCTTGCACAAACTTTACGTCCTTCGTCCCGAAAAAGGAAAAAAACGGAAGAAATAAACCGTTTTGCGTCGTAATAACGGGAACTATCGCAAAAAAAAACGAAATTTTGAAAGTAAGTATTTACTTTATAGATTATATTCTGTATAATACACGGTGGTAAACAATTTATCAACATATAAATTCAGGAGGATTCCACATGGCAAACAGACGAAAGATTTCCATGGACGGCAATACCGCTGCCGCGCACGTTGCGTACGCGTTCACGGAAGTTGCCGCAATCTATCCGATCACTCCCTCCAGCCCGATGGCGGAAGTGACCGACACTTGGTCCGCGACCGATAAAAACATTTTCGGCGAACCCGCACGAAACATTTTCGGTGAGCGTGTCAAGATGGTCGAGATGGAGTCTGAGGGCGGCGCCGCGGGTGCGGTTCACGGCTCTCTTGCCGCAGGCGCTTTGACAACGACCTACACGGCATCTCAGGGACTTCTTCTTATGATCCCGAATATGTATAAGATCGCAGGCGAGCTTCTTCCGAACGTTATTCACGTTTCCGCCCGCTGCGTTGCATCTCACGCGCTGAATATTTTCGGCGACCACTCGGACGTATACGCATGCCGTCAGACCGGTTATGCCATGCTTGCCGAGACAAATCAGCAGGAGATCATGGATCTCGGCGCCGTTGCCCATCTTTCCACGATCAAGGGCAGAGTTCCGTTCCTCAACTTCTTTGACGGCTTCCGCACTTCTCACGAAGTTCAGAAGATCGAGGTCTGGGAGACGGAAGATCTCAAAGAAATGGTAGATATGGACGCTGTCAAGGCGTTCAGACAGAGAGCGCTCAATCCCGAGCATCCCGTTCTTCGCGGATCCGCCGAAAACGGCGATATATTCTTCCAGCACAGAGAGGCGTGCAACTCTTATTACAACGCGCTTCCCGCGATCGTTGAAGAGTATATGGACAAGGTCAACGCGAAGATCGGAACGAATTACAAACTGTTCAACTATTACGGCGCGGAAGACGCAGACCGCGTGATCGTTGCCATGGGCTCCGTTTGCGACGTTGCCGAAGAAGTTGTTGATTACCTCAACGCTCACGGCGAGAAGGTCGGCCTTATCAAAGTCCGTCTTTACAGACCTTTCTGCGCGGACAGACTTGTTGCGGCTCTTCCGAAGACCGTTAAAAAGATCGCCGTTCTCGACAGAACGAAAGAGCCCGGATCGCTCGGCGAACCCCTTTATCTTGACGTTGTCACCGCGCTTGCAACTCAGGGCGTGACCGGAATCAAGATCGTGGGAGGCCGTTACGGTCTCGGTTCAAAGGATACCCCGCCGTCGTCCGTCTTCGCTGTTTACGAAAATCTTGCGAAGGACGAGCCGAAGGCTAACTTCACGATCGGCATAGTTGACGACGTGACCGGACTTTCTCTCGAAGAAAAGCCCTGCCCGGATACCGCGGCTGCCGGAACGGTTTCCTGCAAGTTCTGGGGACTCGGCGGCGACGGAACGGTCGGCGCGAACAAGAACTCGATCAAGATCATCGGCGACCATACCGACAAATACATTCAGGCTTATTTCCAGTACGACTCCAAAAAGACCGGCGGCGTCACGATCTCGCACCTGAGATTCGGCGACAAGCCCATCAAGAGCCCGTACTATATCACAAAGGCAGACTTTGTCGCTTGTCACAATCCTTCATATATACTCAAAGGCTTTAAGATCGTCAACGACGTAAAGCCGGGCGGAACGTTCCTTCTCGACTGCCTCTGGAAGCCCGAGGAGCTCGAACAGCATCTTCCCGCCGCCGTTAAGTCCTACATAGCGAATAACGGCATCAATTTCTATATCATCAACGCAACGTCGATCGCAAAGAACGACGTCGGAAACATGAAGGTAAAGAACACCGTTCTTCAGTCCGCATTCTTCGCGCTTGCGAAACTCCTTCCCGCCGAGGAAGCCATCGGCTATATGAAGGAGAAGGCGACCAAGTCCTATTCCAAGTTCGGTGAGGACGTTGTTGCCCAGAACCACAAGGCGATCGAACTCGGCGCGAACGCGTTCGTTAAAGTCGATGTTCCCGAAAGCTGGAAGACCGTTGAAGTCAAGAACGATGAGGAAACCGTTCACGGCGACAGACCCGAACTTGTCAAGTTCGTCAAGGACGTTGTTATCCCCGTTGACAAGATGGACGGCGATTCGCTTCCCGTTTCCGCTTTCGTCGATCACGTAGACGGCACGTTCCCGCAGGGCGCCGCCGCTTACGAAAAGAGAGGCGTCGCAGTATTCGCTCCCATCTGGCATGAAGAGAACTGCGTTCAGTGTAACAACTGTTCCTTCGTCTGCCCGCACGCCGCGATCCGTCCGTTCGCGATGACCGCGGAAGAGGCTGCAAAGGCTCCCGCAGGAACGAAATTCGCTCCGAAGCCCGTTCTTAAGACCGATTATAAGTTCACGATGGCTGTAAGCCCGCTCGACTGTATGGGCTGTACGCTCTGCGTGAAGGCTTGCCCCGTTACCAAGAAAGCGCTCGCTGACGGAAATCCCGAAAAGGCGGCTCTTTCGATGGAGACACAGGCTGCCGCTCTCGATCAGCAGGCTGCATTCGATTACGCTGTCGAAAACGTTTCGGAGAAGCCCGAACTTATCAACAACACCGTAAAGGGAAGCCAGTTCAAACAGCCCCTGCTTGAGTTCTCCGGCTCCTGCGCGGGTTGTGCCGAGACCTCGTATGCGCGTCTCATAACCCAACTCTTCGGTGAGAGAATGTATATCTCCAACGCGACCGGATGCTCCTCCATTTGGGGCGGCTCTGCTCCCGCAACTCCGTACACCGTGAACGCCGCGAGCAAGAGAGGTCCCGCGTGGGCTAACTCCCTGTTCGAGGACAACGCCGAACACGGTCTCGGAATTTATCTCGGTCAGAAGACGATCAGAGAAAAACTTATCGGATATGTCAAGGCTCTCCGTGAGAGCGTGACCGACGATGCCAAACTCGCTGTCATCGACGCTTACCTGAACACCGTTGACGACGGAAAAGCCAACGAGAAGGCAACAAAAGACCTCGTCGCTATGCTTGAAGCGTGCGGATGCGACAACGAGTACAGAACAAAGATCCTCGACGAAAAAGAGTATCTTTCCAAAAAATCCGTTTGGATCTTCGGCGGCGACGGCTGGGCTTACGATATCGGCTTCGGCGGTCTTGACCACGTTCTTGCTTCCGGCGAAGACGTAAACGTCATGGTATTCGACACCGAAGTTTACTCGAACACCGGCGGACAGGCGTCCAAGGCTTCCAACCTCGGTCAGGTTGCTCAGTTCGCGGCGGCAGGTAAAGCCATCGGCAAAAAGAATCTTGCCGAGATCGCGATGTCTTACGGTTACGTTTATGTCGCTCAGGTTGCTATGGGCGCCGATAAGAGCCAGCTTCTGAAAGCTCTTACCGAAGCGGAAGCTTATCACGGACCTTCCTTGATCATCGGCTACGCTCCCTGTGAGATGCACGGTATCAAGAAGGGCGGCATGCAGAACTGCCAGGACGAAATGGACAAGGCTGTCAAGGCAGGCTACTGGCAGATGTTCAGATTCAATCCCGCGCTCAAAGCGGAAGGAAAGAATCCGTTCTCGCTCGACTCGAAAGCTCCGACCGCGGACTATATCGACTTCATCAAGAATGAAGCGCGTTACAGCCGCCTTTTTGGGAAAGCATACAAAGCTATTTTAAAAC
>OLPF01000742.1_pt1 | contig 31443 bp, 27 predicted proteins | sample 1673121 | NCBI WGS metagenome assembly OLPF01 (sample SAMEA3136756, study PRJEB25190) | human gut metagenome
GACCCCAACACTGCCAGTGTTGTGCGCTACCAACTGCGCTAATGCCCCGTCAACAGCGCTTAGTATATCATGCCAATTTCAGCTTGTCAAGTACGAAGGACGATTTTTGAAAAAAGAATGTTGTGGGGCGTGATGACCTGTCCGGCGGTCACCACCCTGTGCGGCCTGATCAACGGCGCGATTATCTACGACCTGAATGTTCCGGCCATGATCGCGACGCTGGGCACGCAGAACGTGATTCGCGGCATTGTCAAGCTGCTCTGCGGCGCGCTGAAGGCGATATACGAAAAGGGGCTGCGCATCCCCAAGGACATCAGCTTCATCTCCTACGGCAAGCCCGAGTTCAGCCCGGATATGACGACGAGCGAGTTTTTTTCGCTTACCTCTTGCAAAATGGGCGGAAGCATGATATAACATGACCGGAAGAACACGAAGATGAAACGCACATTCGTCAGCTTCCGGAAAATCCGCAAGCGCCGGAAACGCTGGTGCATGCGGGGAAGGATTTCAATAAGCGGAATGCCGCCACAGAGCGGCTTTTCAAAAGCCTAATGGTTAGCATAAACTAACTTTTGAATGGGCAAATGGTGAACGGATTGAGCGTTGTATTCGGGAGGTGGGGACAATGGAAGCGCACGCAGATTTCTGGAATAAAAATGCAAAGCGGTATGATCGCTTCATGCGAAAGGATGCGGCGGCGTATCGGCAGATGTACGAGCTGATCCGGCCGGTCGTGAAATCCAAAACGGTTTTGGAGCTTGCCACCGGCACGGGGCTGATTGCAAAGCACATCGTCAGCGCGGCAAAGCATATCGAAGCGACGGATGCTTCTGCGGAAATGATTGCCGAAGCTAAGCGGGATAACTGCTCTGCGAAGCTGTATTTTTCGGTGCAGGATATGTTTCGCCTGCCCTATGCGCCCCAATCCTTTGACGTTGTGATTGTGTCCAATGCCCTGCACATCGTGGCGCATCCGGAAAAAGCCCTTGCCGAAATCAGACGGGTCTTAAAGGATGACGGCGTATTGATCGCCCCGACCTTTACCCATGCGGAGAACTCGCTTTTCGGCAAGATCAAGGCGTTTTTTATGAAGCTGGCGGGCTTTCCGCTTTGCAGCAGGTGGGCGAGCGAGGAATACCTGAACTTCCTGCGGGAAAACGGCTGGACGGTGCAAAAAAGCGCCGTGCTGAAAGCGTCCTTCCCGCTGACCTATGCGGAATGTGTGAAGACGGAGGTGTGACGATATGTCCTTTTGGGAGAACACCCGCAAGCCTGTGGGGCTTGGCGGAAAGCTCATGGTCAGTCTGATGAATCTCGGGCACAGCCCCGTGGCGTGGTGGGGACTTCGGTTTTTGAACGTCGCGCCGGACGCCAAGGTGCTGGATTGCGGCTGCGGCGGCGGAGCGAACATCAAAAGGCTGCTGAAAAAATGTCCGCAGGGGATTGTGAAGGGCATCGACTATTCGCCCGTCAGCGTGGAAAAATCCCAAAAGGTCAATGCGGACGCCATCGCAAAGGGGCGCTGCACGATTCTGCAAGGCAGTGTGGCGAAAAGGATTTTTGCGGAGGGCTGGTTTGACGCGGTCACGGCGTTTGAAACCGTCTATTTCTGGCCGGAACTGCCGCAGTGCTTCCGTGAAATCCATCGGATGCTGAAACCCGGCGGAATGTTTCTCATCTGCAACGAAAGCAGCGGCGACACGGATAAGGATGAAAAGTGGACGAAGATCATCGACGGGATGACCATCTACAAGGACGTCGAGCTGAAAGCGGATCTGGAGCAGGCGGGCTTTCGCGACGTGCAGATTCACAAGAATAAATGGGGCTGGCTGTGCGTCACGGCGCGGAAATGAGGAGCGGAAACGACATGAGCATCTTTGCATCCATTCTGCGCGGTGTATACAGGCTTTCCGGCGCAAAAAAGGCATTTGCCTTGCCGGAGGATGCGCTGAGCAGGGAAATCGAAAAGCAGAACCGGCATCGCGGCGTTTTTATGCCCACCGACCGCAAGGCGTATTATGAAACAATGACGGTGAACGGCTTTCCGTGCCTGATTGTGCGGGAAGCACCGAATCCGTCCAAGCGCGCCATTCTCTATTTCTTTGGCGGCGGCATGGTAATCGGTCCGGATCGGGGCGATCTGCCCGTTATGCGCAAGCTCTGCCGCGAGACTGGGTGTGATGTGTGGTTTCCGTTCTACCCGCTCTGCATGGAGCATTGCATCACTGAAACCTACGCGATGGTGTACGAATGTTACCGAAAAATGATTGAACTGTACGGCGGCGGAAATGTCAGCACCTGTGGTTTTTCCTCCGGCGGCGCGCTGGCTTTGGGAATCGCGGCGCACAACAACGCCCAGCCCGAATCACTGCCGCAGCCGAGACACATCGTCGCCGTATCGCCCGGCGAAGTGCCGTGGAACGATGCGGAAAGGGCACGGATGCAGGCGCTCAATGAAAAGGATGTTGCCATTGACTATGCCTTTATGGTGAAGGCGGAAAAGTTCATGCGCCATGGACAAAGCAATGTGCCGGACTATATGCTCTCCGGCTCTCGGGGAGATTTCTCCGGCGCAGGCGATATCCATTTCTTCTATTCCGCCGACGAGGTGCTTTACGGCGCATTGCCGGACTTTGAGGAAGCCTGCAAGCGGGCAGGCGTTCCCTATACGGTGTCTGCCCGCCCGAAAATGGTGCATTGCTACTGCATGCTGCCGATTTTTAAGGAAGCTAAAGAAGACTTTGCGAAGATTGTGGACTTTTTGAAACGGTAAGGGTCGGAGATGGTCAATCGTTATGCGTGAAAAAATATAATCCGGAGGAATGACTATGGAACGAAAAGATGCCATTCGCGGCGCGTATCGGCTGACGGGCGGAAACGATTTTTATGACGGCATGATTACCTGCTCCACCCTGAGCGGGAAAGCGGTGTGCCGTCTGGTGTGGGCGATGAACAAGGCGGAAAACGACGCTTATCTGGAAAAGGCATTGTCCGGCATCCCCGCGCATTTCTCCGGCAGGCTGCTGGAGGTGCCGGTGGGAACGGGCGTTTTGACCATGCCGGTTTATCAGACCATGCCGGAGGCGGACATCGCCTGTCTGGATTACTCGGCGGACATGATGGGGCAGGCGCGGGAAAAGGCGGAGCGCCTGCACCTGAAAAATGTGACCTTCCGGCAGGGCGACGTGGGAGCGCTCCCCTATGAAGACAATGCCTTCGACATCGTGCTATCGCTGAACGGCTTTCACGCTTTTCCGGATAAGGAAGCCGCTTATCGGGAGGTTTTTCGGGTGTTGAAGCCCGGCGGGACATTCTGCGGCTGCTTCTATGTGAAGGGAGAACAAAAGCGGACGGATTGGTTTGTTCGGCACGTTTACGAGAAGGCAGGTTTTTTCACGCCGCCCTATGAGACGGCTTCCAGCCTGAAAAATCGGTTAGAGCGCATGTATGCGGCCGTAACCCTTGGAAACGTGAAAGGCATGGCCTGGTTTGTCTGCCGGAAAGCGGACTAAATCGAATACAGCGAAAAGGCGGTGAGGAAATTTGGAAACCTTTCTCGGAATCCTGATTCCGTTTCTCGGAACGACGCTGGGCGCGGCGTGCGTGTTCTTTATGAAAAAATCGCTTGGCGATTTGGTGCAGCGCTCGCTTGCGGGCTTTGCCGCAGGGGTGATGGTGGCGGCGTCGATTTGGAGTCTGCTGATTCCCGCGATTGAGCAATCGGAGGGGATGGGCAGGCTGTCCTTCCTTCCCGCCCTGATCGGCTTTTGGGTCGGCGTGCTGTTTTTGCTCATGCTGGATCGTCTGATTCCCCACCTTCATGTGGGGAGCGACCAGACGGAGGGGCCGAAAAGCAAGCTGGGGCGCACGACTATGATGGTGTTGGCGGTGACGCTGCACAACATTCCGGAGGGAATGGCGGTGGGTGTGATGTACGCGGGCTTCCTCGCGGGCGGTTCGCAGATCACGGCGGCCAGCGCGCTGGCGCTGTCACTGGGCATCGCCATTCAGAATTTCCCCGAGGGCGCGATCATCTCCATGCCCCTGCGGGCGGAGGGAGAGAGCAAGGGCAGGGCGTTTTGGGGCGGCGTGCTTTCGGGCGTGGTCGAGCCCATCGGCGCGGTGCTGACGATTCTCGCGGCGCAGCTTGTGATTCCGGCACTGCCGTATTTTTTGAGCTTTGCCGCGGGCGCAATGCTCTATGTCGTGGTGGAGGAGCTGATTCCCGAAATGTCGCAGGGGCGGCATTCCAACATCGGAACGGTTTTCTTTGCGCTGGGCTTCAGCGTGATGATGGTGCTGGATGTGGCACTGGGGTAAGAATGGAGAAAATGGGATGATTTTTCAAACGATTCTGGAAGGAATTAGGCTTGATGCTCTGCTGGTTCTCGTCTGTGCCGTGGGCATGGCGGTCATTGCGGCGGCGCTGGCGGGAATCATGGCGGTATTTGTCCGCTGAGGGAGGCGCTTATGAAACACAAAATCGAAAAAAACACCGTGCAGGAGACGCTGATCATTCCTCTGTTTGCCCGGAAGGTATGTTCGGAGCTGTACCCGAATCTCTATCGGGACGAAACATCTATCCGCCTGATTGACGAAATCGACTACGACTTTTCGGAGGCGGAAAGGAAATCCCGCAGTCTGATGCAGCGTTTCGGTTCATTGGAGGTCGCCATGCGGCAGAATGACCTCGCGTGGGAGGTGCGGGATTATCTGAAAAGCCATCCAACTGCGGCGGTGGTCAACCTCGGATGCGGTCTGGACAGCACCGGAAGAGCCTGCGACAATGGAAGCTGCAAAATCTACAATCTGGATTTTCCCGACGTCATCGCCGTGCGCAATGAGCTGCTGCCCGCCGGGGAGCGGGAGGAAAACATCCCCTGCAATTTGAACGATACGGCGTGGTTTTCCCAAATCGACGCCTCGGGCGGCGCGGTGTTCTTCGCTTCCGGTGTGTTTTATTACTTCCTGACGGAGCAGGTCAAGGCGTTGGTGCTGAGCATGGCGGGCGCATTTCCCGGCGGCGTGCTGGTGTTTGATGCGGCGAACCGAACGGCGGTCAAGATGATTGCCAAGACATGGCTCAAGAGCGCGAAGATCAAGGACGTGGGCGCGTATTTCGCCGTTTCAGACGCGCCCAAAGAGATCGGCGCGTGGGACAGCCGCTTGCAGGTCACAAGCCGCGGCTATATGCTGGGCTACACCGATTTGAAAGACCCATCCGTCAGCGGCTTTTTCCGTTTTCTCGCCAGGGTCGGTGATGGAATGATGAAGATGCAGATTGTAAAGATCAGATTTGGAGGCAATCAATGAAAATTCTGGTATATGGTGCAGGTGTTTTAGGGTGCAATCTGGCAAGGAATCTGTTTCACGCCGGAAAGGATGTGACCCTGCTTGCCCGAGGAAAATGGGCGGAGGAGATTAGGAGGAACGGGCTGCAAATCAAGGACAAATTCTTGCTCCGCACCTCGGTCAGCAATATTCCTGTGGTGTGAAGACAAGACAATAGAGATGTTTTCGCTGTCTTGATTTGAACACTCGAAGGGGGTGGAAGATATCAATTATCTGGTGAGTTGATCTTTGATTTAAACATAAAAACGGAGCGATTTTCTATTAAAATCGCTCCAAAATACATAATATTTGATTATTTGTGGGATAAAAAAGAGACAAACAAGCTTTTTAGACTTGTTTGTCTCTTTTGGCGGAGCGGGTGGGATTCGAACCCACGGAACCTCGCGGTTCAACTGATTTCGAGTAATCTGATTACTCATTCCGATGCCAGCAGATAGCAGAAATCAGAGGAAGTTAATGGCAGCAAAAAATCCCTAAAAATAAGGGTTTTTAGCTGCTCGTTTTATTTTTTGCAGGCGGGCGGCACAACTCCTTAAAATCGCAATTCAGCATTCAGTTTGGAAAAAAGAAGAGAACTACGAGAGAACTGCGGTGATTCTATCAAGAGTGCCATCGCAAACAACTACTTCGTAGCGAAAGCAAACACACTATTTATCCGTTTCGATTCACTGCCGTTGACTACTAAAAGTGAAAGCGGATAAAAACATGAAACGGTCTGCAACATATCAAAAGCTGTGCATGGAATACCCAGAAAAAATATCCAAAGAGCAGCTATATAAAATCTGTCATATCAGCAAAAGGAAAGCAAGCTATCTTTTGGAAAACGGGCTTATACCTTGCCAAGATAGCGGCAAGATGACGCGCAAATATACTATTGCGCTTAAAGATGTTGCGACTTTTATTGACGCGCGCAAAACAAATCCTATGAGATTTGATATGCCGCCCTCGCTCCGAACAAAGAGAAAGAGTACTTATTCCCGCATACAATTTGAATCTGATGATTTTTTCTGTGCATTGAGAACTTTCTATACCGATGTGCTGGCTGCAAATGACGGTTTACTATCTGTTGCCGATGTTTGCGCTCAAACAGGCTATGGGCGGTCAACCGTAATAAATTGGCTGACAAAAGGATTGTTACAATCACTATTCATCAGAAATCATTATCATATACCGCAAAAGTACCTAATTGATTTTTTAGCCAGCAAGTATTATTGGCGCATCGGACAAAAATCGCAAAAGCATATAAATGATTTTGTAGAGTTTGAAAAATGGCATAACAATAACAAATAAGGAGGATGAAAAAATGACCAAAGTAATCGCCCTCGCCAACCAAAAAGGTGGCGTGGGAAAAACGACAACAGCCGTCAATCTCGGTATCGGGCTTGCGCGGCAAGGTAAGAAGGTATTGCTCGTTGACGCGGACGCACAGGGTAATTTGACGGATTCGCTTGGCTGGAACGAGCCGGACAAGCTCCCCGTTTCCCTCGCCACCATCATGAGCAAGGTTATCATGGAGGAACAGATCGACCCCGACGAAGGCATTTTGCACCACGATGAAGGAGTTGACCTCATGCCCGCCAACATCGAGCTATCCGCTATGGAGGTATCGCTTGTCAACACCATGAGCCGCGAGATCGTGTTGCGGAACTATCTGAAAGAGGTTAAGGGCAAGTACGATTATGTTCTCATTGACTGTATGCCGAGCTTGGGCATGATTACGGTCAATGCGCTTGCGGCTGCGGATAGTGTCGTCATTCCCGTGCAAAGCCACTATCTCCCCGCAAAGGGAATGAGCCAGCTTTTGCAGACCATTAACCGCGTGAAGAAGAACATCAATCCCAATTTGAAAATTGACGGCGCGCTTATCACGATGGTAGACAACCGCACGAACTTCGCAAAGGAGATTTCGTCCTTGCTTCGTGAGAATTACGGGGATAAGCTCCGCGTGTTCAAAACGGAGATACCGCTTGCTATCAAAGCCGCTGAAACGAGCGCCGAGGGCAAAAGCATCTATTCCCATGACGCGCACGGCAAAGCGGCGGCGGCATACGAAGCATTGACAAAGGAGGTTTTAAGCGATGGCAGAAAGCAAGAGAAGCATAAAGCTGACCTCGCTCGATGATCTGTTCTCCACAGAGGAAAGCCGCACCGAAGCGGACAAGGAGCGTATACAGGATATTCCCATAGCAGAGATAGACGATTTCCCCAACCATCCTTTCCATGTGGATATAGACGACGCTATGCGCGAGATGGCGGAAAGCGTAAAGCGGTTCGGCGTGTTATCGCCTGCTGTAGCGCGTCAGAAGGAGAACGGGCGATATGAGCTAATAAGCGGGCACCGGCGCAAGAAGGCATGCGAGCTTGCGGGCATTGATAAAATGCCGGTAATTGTCCGCAACATGGACAGAGACGAAGCGATTATCTTTATGGTGGATTCCAACCTGCAACGTGAACGCCTTCTTCCGAGTGAGAAGGCGTTTTCGTATAAAATGAGGTTGGAAGCGATGAAAAGAAAAGCAGGTCGACCAACCCTTAATAATTATTCCCCAGTGGGGAATAATTTGCAGGAGAAACCATCAAGCCAGGAATTAGCTGACATTGCAGGCGAAAGCAAAAATCAGATATTCCGCTACATCCGCCTAACCGAACTCATACCAGACCTGCTTCAAATAGTAGACGATGGCAAAATCGCCTTTCGGCCTGCGGTAGAACTGTCATATCTAACCAAAGAGGAACAGGCATCTTTGCATGAGGCGATGGAAAGCGAGGATTGCACCCCATCGCTTGCACAGGCCATAAAAATCAAGAAGTTCAGCCAGGAGGGCAGACTGAGCGACGACGTTATACTCTCCATACTCTCCGAAGAAAAGCCAAATCAAAGGGAAGTATACAGGCTGCCCAAGGAGCGCATAGATAAATACTTTCCCAAAGGTACGCCATCCGAAAAGATAGAAGAAATCATATGCAAGGCGCTGGAGCTTTACCGCAGGCGGGAGCGCAGCAGAGAAACGGAACGTTAAGCGTCCGTGCTGACGAGCATGGGCGCTTTTGTTATGTTCAAAACATGAATCATACGCCAAGGGATAGGTCTGCCCTTTTGCCGGTATGGCTTCGGCAGCATTTGCTTCTCGTTCCCTTCCCCCTGCACCCCCAACCCTGAGTACTACCCGAAAAGCAACTGCCCGAAAAAGCATATTTACAACCAACAATTCAAGCGTCATAGGGCGCTTTTTATTATACACAAAAACATTTCTGGAGGTAAAAATGAAAACCAAACGAATCATCACGTTGGCAATATGCCTGTTGACCCTGATAGGCATATTCCAGTCAGCCCACGCGCTTGCCGCAGGAAGCACAGTCACAATCGAGAGCCAAACCAACGGCGCCTTTGACTACCTTGAGTATTACTCGAACGGTTCATGGCACGACCTGAATACGCCCCGCCATTGGATTGAACAGACAGGCGAAGTAGTCTACTGCGTGGAGCATTCCGCAGGGAACCCGCATGGCCAGACATATACCGAAACTTCCCCATCCTCCGTCTTTTCGGGGAGTACGCTTGCCGGTATAAACTCCATACTCATGTATGGCTATCCCAACAATAAACCCTCCGGCTTCACGGATGACGAAGCACGGCAGGCAACAGCAAACGCCCTGCGCTTCTGGCTTTCGGAACAAGGCGAAGGTTATTCGTATGACTTTACCAATCGCCGTTCCAACCCCAACGCAATAAGGGCCAAGAGCGGATATGAGCATGTGCTTGAATATGCCGATGAGCTGCTTGCAAAAGCCCGCGCAAGGCAGGACTTGCCCCACGGCGTAGACTTCTCCCCTTCCACCGTGCAGCTTACCGCAAGCGGAAACGGTTACGTCGGACAAACTTCGGTGCTCCTTACAAACATCAACAGCGGCTACACCCTCGATACTTCCCGTTTGCCGTCAGGCAGCAGAGTTTCGGGCTATACCGGCGGCAGAAGCGAAACGCTCACCATTACGCTCCCAGCATCGGCGGCAGGGCAGAGTTTCAACATATCTGCCGAGGGTATGGACACCCGCAGCATAGATAACATTACAGCTTACGTTCCTGCAAACGGCAGCCTGCAAAAGGTATTCCTCTGCGCCACCACCGCACAGGTCGTTGCAACGGCACAGCTTTCCGTTGGCGCACCCGAAGCCCCTAAGTACGGCAAAGTACAGCTTGTGAAAACCGGCAGGGACAATATACCGCTTGCGGGTGTAGTGTTCGGCGTATACAGCGATGCCGACTGCAAGAACAAGCTTGCGGAGCTTACTACCGACAGCGACGGAACAGCCATATCAGGAGATCTTCCGGTAGGTACCGTGTACATAAAAGAGCTTTCCACAATAAAGCCCTATGTTCTGAGCGCGGAGATAAAAAGCCTTGAGATAACCGATGGTGGAACTACGAAAGTATCGTTCAGCAATTCCGAAGCCATGGGCAAAATCCGCATTGAGAAAACGGGCGACGTGCTGACCGCCGGAGAGGCCGTTGAAACGGAATACGGCAGCGCCGCAACGCCCATATACAAAAACAAGGGCCTTGCCGGCGTTGTATACGAGGTAAATGACAGCGCCGGCAATATAGTTGCTACCATAACCACGGACAAGAACGGCATTGCGGAAACCGAGGCGCTGCCCCTTGGCAGCTATACAGTGCAGGAAAAGAGCGCTCCTGACGGATACGTGATAGACGATACTGTTCACGAAGTAACGCTGACCTTCAAGGACCAGAATATAGCCGTCGTCACAGGGACAATAAAAGCCGAAAACAAGCTGCGCACGGGCGGCGTAAAGCTGCTGAAGTATACAGAAAAGTTCAATGCCGATAAAATCAGCTTTGAAAAAGTATTAGGCAACGACTATGTGTTCGGTCTGTACACCGCCGAAGATGCCGGAGATATACCGGCAGATGTTCTGCTTGAGGTACTGACTACGGACGAACAGGGCATAGCCCAAAGCACGGTAAAGCTTCCCTATGGCAAATATTACCTGAAGGAATTGGCAACGCCGGACAGCGATATAAAGATGCTTACGGACAAGCTGCCTCTGATTATTGACAGCGAACTTAATACCCAATATGTAAGCGAGCCAATTCTCAACGAAATGTTCAAGGGAAAAATCGGCGTATATAAGTTGGACGCCGAAGATAACGAAAGAGGTCTTGCGGGCGCGGTATTTGAAGTGCGCGAGGCTTCCGGCAAGCTGGTTGACACCATTACCACCGATACCAAAGGATATGCCGAAACCAACGACTTGCCAACGGGAGAATACAAAATAAAGGAGATTACTCCTCCCCCGGGATTCATACTTTCGGATGAAATCAAAACCGTTACCATTACTTCAGAGGATAAAGAAACCGCCGTATTTGAGCTTACGAACAAGCCCAACGAAGTAACGCTTACAAAGGCTGACTTAACAACCGAAAAGCCCGTACCAGGCGCGACTGTTGAGGTTTACGGCAAAGACGGGAAGTTGTTTTACAAAGGCGTTACCGATAAGGACGGCAAAATAACAATCAGGGAGCTTCCCGCCGGAACATACATGTTCAAGGAAACCATATCGCCGGACGGCTACGCTCTGAATGTCAATACATTCTCTTTTGAAATCGATGCATACGGCAAGGTGATGGGAACCACCGCCTTTACCGATGAGCCCATCGTGCTGACCATCAAAAAGGTTGATGCCTACACCGGCAAGCCCATGGCAGGTATTTCATTCACCCTGAAGGACAGCGAAGGCAACATTGTAAAAACAAAACTGACCGATAAGGGCTATCGCATTGCGACGGAGGACGGCGAAGAAACCTTTAGCGTAGATAATAACGGCTGTGCCGAGTTCCGCTATCTGAAGGCAGGCAAATACTCGCTTGTGGAAAGCGTACCCGCAGGTTACATTGCAGAGGACAGCATTTCCTTTGAATTGACCTCTGCACACGGCATGAGTAAGCCCCTTAATCTAACCATAAACAACTGCCCCACCGCAATAAAGCTCATAAAGCTTGACGCGGATACGAATAAGCCGCTTACCGGCGCAGGATTCAGCATTAAGGTCAAAGACGGCCTTGGTTTCGCAACGCTGACATTCACAAAGCAGGCTGACGGCAAGTACATCTTCGATAAGGACGGCAAGGACACAGTCCTTATGGTCGATAACAACGGCGAGGTTATAATCCTTGGCATGCCGCTTGGGGCTGTATGGATAGAAGAATCCGTTGTTCCGGCAGGCTACTTCCCTGTCACCGCCCGTAAAGCGGAAATCACGAAAGAAACCTCGGCGCTGTCGCCCATGGTAATCAAAGTGCCAAACAGCAAAAGCGTCAAGCTGGGGCTGGATAACGACTGGTGGGAAATCCCCGCCATGATCGCTGGCGCGGTGCTGCTGCTCGGCGGCGCAGTAGTTTTGTATGTGCGGAGAAAGAATAAATAAGAACTAGCAAAAACACGCAGGAGGGCGGAAAACGCCCTCCTGCCCATGAATATCGGCTTAACCTGTTTGCCATGTAACAGTTGCATCTCGCCATTGCAGGCAGCGCAGAAAAAACTGAAATCATTAGCAAAACAGAATAAGGACAGACACCATAACTATGAGATCACAGAAGCGCGTGAGAGATCATGCGCTCTTTTGCTATACAAAACACCGAGAAGGAGAAAGCGAATATGACAGAAGAACTGAAAAACGCTGGATATACCATCATTGAAAGTTTTACCGTAGGCGAACAGGGCTTTGCGCTTGGGCATAGCGATACTGTGCCAGCCCCGTATGTCACATGGCAGTATCGTGCAGCTGCCCCCGATCATTTCTTCTGGGGGCATTATATGAATTCAAAGGAAGCGGCATATGCGGATTATCGGAGCAGGATAAAGGGCGGGATAGAATACGTTTCGAAACGCATACAGCCGCAGTGCGCAAAGAAACGCGACGAGCCGGGGAGATAAGGAGGTGCAACTGTGGCAACAAAACTGCAAAACATATCCGAGCTTGCGCGTCAGACAACGGAGCGGCTTACGCAATCCGTTGACAACTGGAAACGCTTTCTCGATTCCGCCGCATGGCTTTATAAGTACCCGTTCCATGAACAGGTCTTGATTCATACGCAGAGACCGGATGCAAAAGCCTGTGCTCCCATCGAGCTTTGGAACAGCAGATTCAGACGTTGGGTGAACAGGGGCGCAAAGGGCATCGCGCTCATCGACGACAGCGGGCACAAGCCCGCTCTGCGGTATGTATTCGATGTGTCCGACACCAACACACGTTACAATATCCCGTTTCGGCTCTGGCAGACAAAATCCCAATACACGGCGCAGATCATTGAGGAGCTGCAAAACCATTTCGGGGACACGGGCGTGGAGAACGCCGATATCGCTGCCACCGTACTGGGCATATCCATCAACGCCATATCGGACAACTACCGCGATTATTACGAGGAGCTTCTCAAAGCGGCGGACAACAGCGCACTCGCGGATATAAGCGATGACGAGATAAGCTCGACCTTTGTGCTTCAGCTCATGACCAGCGTTTCCCATACGGTCTTGGTGCGCATGGGCATCGACCCCGCCGCTATATTTCACGGCGATGAATACGAGAGCATAAGGCTGTTCAATTCGCCGGATACCATAGTCCAACTTGGCACGGCGACCAGCGACATTTCGGAGATGATCCTGCGGCAGATCGAGCGCAGCGTCAGAAGCATGGAACGGCAGGAGCGCGGCACACTTGCAAACGTAGAGCCGGTATTGCAGAATGAAGGCAGAAACAGCGAAAGGAGCGATGAAAATGGAACTCAGTTACAGGCAGAACGGGGGCTACCTGATTCCCGATATCAAAATGGACGATCAGCCGGCGGGGATGATCGGCAAATACGGCAGAATGCGGAAGACGTTTCTCAAGGAGCATCGGAGCGGGACTTACAACTCCCTGCTGCTTCAGAACAAGCTGACGGAGCATCTGTTGGAGATCGACAGGACGGCGCGGGAACAGGTCGAACAGACGATGGCGCAGATGGCACAGACCGAGAACGTGACCGAGAAGATGAAAGCCGAGAATCAGATGCTCTGGATTCAGCGAATGAACAGCATTCGGCAGAGAGCCGAGGAGACGGTACTGAACGACCTGATTTACGCATAACCGAATATAGTCTGTTCCCAACCTTAGAGGAACAGTTACAGCGCATCGAAGAAGCGGAAGCACAAAAGCTTTCCGCTTTTTCTGTTTCACAAGCAGATCTCGATAACGAACTTTGCAGACATGGAAGCGGATTTGCTCAGGGAAAGTTTCGCATCTATAAGTTCTTTGAGGATATGCCTTCCTCAGAGGCAGTGATAGCATTTCTCAAAAAGGAATACGGCATTGGCGGTCATTCGCACACCTATCTGAATGGGGAAAGTGGTTTTGTAGACCATGACGGCAAGGGGCTTCACTTCTCCAATCATAACCACAAAGAAAAGCACACCATAACTTGGAAAGCCGTAGCGCGAAGGCTCCGTGAGCTGATTGCCATTGACAGATACCTGACTGAAGATGAAAAGGCGTATCTGCCGGAATACGAGGCACAAGAGGCAGAGCGGCGCTTGCAGCTGGAGGAAGAAGCGGCGGCAAGGAGCGCGCTTCAGGCAGCAGCGGCATCCATGGACGAACACAGAAAGGATGCCAGATATGCGTTCTCGCTCGGAGATACCGTGCAGCTTGGCATGACCACATATACCATCCTCGGCTACGATGAAACTACAGTCAGCTTATCTGACCCGAAATTTCCCTTGCTTTCCGAGGATATGCCCCGCGATGTGTTTGAACAAAGACTTAGGGAAAGTCCCGTAAACGACCACCTGATTGCAGAGGCACAGGAAGCAGAGCCGCAGCCCGGGCCGGTAACCAAAACAGTTGAAGTCATTTCCGCAGAGGAAAACCACCTGCCATATGATGTGGTTATCCAAACGATTCGTGCTGAAGAGCATGAACCCGTAAAACCCGCTGAGAAAATCAATTTCCGCATTACGGACGATGCGCTCGGTCACGGTGGCCCGAAAGCAAAGTTCCGCATGAATATAGACGCTATTCGAACGCTGAAAGCCATTGAGTCCGAACAGCGGCTTGCAACAGCGGATGAGCAGGAAGTCCTGTCCCGATATGTGGGTTGGGGCGGATGCGCGGATGCCTTCGATGAAGCCAAAGAAAACTGGAGTTCCGAATATACCGAGCTAAAGGATTTACTGACCGAAGAAGAATACGAAGCCGCGCGGGCTTCCGTGCTTAACGCTCACTACACAAGCCCAATAGTCATTAAAGCAATATACAAAGCAATTGAGAATATGGGCTTCCGCACAGGCAATATCCTTGAACCCTCCTGCGGCATAGGCAACTTCTTCGGCCTGCTCCCCGAATGCATGGCCGGCAGCAAGCTATACGGCGTAGAGTTGGACAGCATTACGGGGCGCATTGCGAAGCAGCTTTATCAAAACGCAAATATCACCATACAGGGATATGAAGGAACCGCATTACCCGATAGCTTCTTCGATGTTGCCATAGGTAACGTACCCTTTGGCGATTACGGCGTTGCGGATAAGCGATACGATAAGAACCACTTCCTCATACATGATTATTTCATCGCCAAGACTTTGGATAAAGTCCGTCCCGGCGGCATAATTGCATTTGTCACCTCCTCCGGCACAATGGATAAAAAGAACCCCTCCGTACGCAAATACATTGCACAGCGTGCAGACCTTCTCGGCGCGGTTCGCCTGCCGAATAATGCCTTCCTTGCCAATGCGGGCACGGGCGTTGTTGCGGATATACTGTTCCTGCAAAAGCGTGACCGCCCTATAGAGATTGAACCCGGTTGGATACACCTCGGCAAAACCGACAGCGGATTTACCATAAACCAATACTTTGTGAATAACCCCGGCATGATACTGGGCGAACTCAGCGAAGAAAGCACACAGTACGGTAAGCAAGCCGTTACGGTAAAGCCCATTGCAGGCGCTGCATTGCCAATGCAGCTATCTGACGCGATAACCAATATCCATGCGAAAATCACCGAACCGGAGCAGTTTGAAGAAACCGAAGAAAACATAGGCGAAAGTATCCCTGCCGACCCGAATGTGCGCAATTTCAGCTTTGCCGTGGTTGACGGGGATATCTATTACCGTGAAAACTCCGTAATGCATAAGGTTGAGCTGTCCGTTACCGCAGAGAACCGCATTAAAGGCATGGTCAAAATCCGCGACTGTACACGAAAGCTGATTGAATATCAGCTGGAAGGCTATTCGGATGATTTAATCAGGCAGGAACAGCAGACCTTAAACCGGCTTTACGATGATTTTACCTCGCAATACGGCCTGCTGAACAGCCGCGCCAACAATACTGCGTTCTCTGATGACAGTTCTTATTGCCTGCTCTGCTCTCTTGAGGTTCTTGATGAAAACGGCGCATTGGTGCGCAAGGCTGATATGTTCTCAAAGCGCACCATACGGCAGCAGGAACCCGTAACCTCCTGCGATACAGCAGCGGACGCACTCGCCGTATCACTTTCCGAAAAAGCAAAGGTCGATTTGCAGTATAAGGGAAAGCTTACGGGCAAAACCGAAGAACAGCTTACAGAGGACTTGGCAGGCATAATATTCTTCAACCCATCTTCCGAGCAATATGAAACTGCGGACGAATATCTTTCCGGCGATGTCAGGTGGAAGCTTCGATTGTTAAAGGAGATAGACAACCCTAAATATGCGGCTAACACGGAAGCCTTGGAGAAGGTACAGCCAAATAATCTGACGGCTTCCGAAATCGATGTTCGGCTTGGTGCAACATGGATTCCGCCGGAGGATATTCAGCGTTTTGTAATTGAGCTGCTAAAGCCGGCCTATTACGCAAGCAGCAAAATAAAGGTGCATTATTCCCAGCTTACCGCTCAATGGAGAATTTCAAGCAAAACCGGCGACTACGGCAACGTTACAGCAAACGTTACCTATGGCACAAAGCGCATCAATGCATACAAGATAATTGAGGAAACGCTGAATCTGAAGGACGTCCGCATATTCGACACTGTGTATGATGAAAGCAGCGGCGAGAAGCGCGTACTGAACAGAAATGAAACCGTACTTGCGCAGCAAAAGCAGCAGCTCATAAAGGACGCGTTCCGCGACTGGATATGGAAAGATCCTGACCGTCGTGACAGACTGACCACGCTCTACAACACCAGGTTCAACAGCATACGTCCTCGCGAATATGACGGAAGCCATATCAGGTTTGTCGGCATGAACCCCGAAATCACACTGAGACAGCATCAGGTAAACGCCGTCGCGCGCATCCTGTACGGCGGTAACACGCTGCTTGCGCACGTAGTAGGTGGCGGCAAGACCTTCGAGATGGTTGCTGCCGCTATGGAGAGTAAACGGCTTGGGCTCTGTCAAAAGAGCCTGTTCGTGGTTCCAAATCACCTGACCGAACAGTGGGCAGCGGAGTTTTTGCAGCTATATCCTTCTGCCAATATCCTTGTTGCAACAAAGAAGGACTTTGAAACGAGAAACCGCAAAAAGTTCTGTTCCCGTATTGCCACAGGCGATTACGATGCCGTCATCATAGGACACTCTCAGTTTGAAAAGATTCCCATGAGTTTGGAGCGGCAGCGGGCGATATTGCAGACGCAGCTTGATGAAATAATAGACGGCATTTCGGAAGCAAAGCGGGAAAACGCAGAGCGCTTCACCATAAAGCAGATGGAAAAGAGCAGACGCTCCATAAAGCTGAAGCTTGATAAGCTAAACGACCAAACCCGCAAGGATGATGTTGTTACGTTTGAGGAGTTGGGCGTTGACCGGCTGTTTGTAGACGAAGCGCACAGCTTCAAAAACCTGTTTCTTTATACAAAGATGCGTAATGTAGCCGGTCTTTCGCAGACTGAGGCGCTGAAATCCTCCGACCTCTTTATGAAATGCCGGTATATGGACGAGCTTACGGGAAACCGCGGCATTGTGTTTGCAACGGGTACGCCGATATCAAACTCAATGACCGAAATGTATACCATGCAGCGGTATCTTCAATATGACGCGCTGTGCTCCCACGGTTTGCAGCACTTTGACGCATGGGCTTCCACATTCGGTGAAACCATTACGGCAATGGAGCTTGCACCGGAAGGAACGGGCTATCGTGCAAAGACGCGGTTCGCCCGTTTTTATAATCTCCCTGAACTCATTTCCATGTTCAGGCAGGTTGCTGACGTGCAGACCGCCGACATGCTGAAACTTCCCGTTCCCGAAGCGGAGTACCACAACGAGGTCATTAAGCCTTCCAGATTTCAAGAGGATATGGTTGATTCCTTTGCGGAGCGTGCCGAAAAGGTCCGAAACGGCATGGTGGACGCAACGGTTGACAACCTTTTGAAGATTACAAACGACGGCAGAAAGCTTGCCCTTGACCAGCGATTGACGGATGAGCTGCTGCCGGATGACCCCGAAAGCAAGGTAAATACGTGTTTAGATAACATTCACCGAATATGGGAAGCAAGCAAAGAGCAGAAGTCAACGCAGCTTGTATTCTGCGACCTGTCTACCCCGCATGGTGACGGTAAGTTCAATGTGTACGATGACCTGAAAGCAAAGCTTGTCCGCATGGGCGTTCCGGAAACCGAGATTGCCTTTATTCACGATGCAAAGACCGAAGCACAGAAAGCGGCCCTGTTCACTAACGTCCGCTCCGGCAATGTGCGTATTCTGCTTGGTTCCACTGCAAAGATGGGCGCAGGAACCAACGTACAAAAGCGGCTGATTGCCGAACACCATCTGGACATACCGTGGCGACCTTCGGACATTGAGCAGCGCGAAGGCAGGATTCTCCGTCAGGGCAACGAGAACAGCAAAGTTGATATATTCAGGTATGTTACGGAGAACACCTTCGACAGCTACATGTGGCAGACGATTGAGAGCAAGCAAAAGTTTATATCGCAGATAATGACGAGCAAAAGCCCCGTCCGTTCCTGCGAGGACGTGGATGAAACCGCCCTTTCATATGCCGAAATCAAGGCATTGGCAACGGGCAATCCGTATATCAGGGAAAAGATGGACTTAGAGATTGAAGTATCGCGGCTGAAGCTTGTGAAAGCCAACTACCTTTCGCAGAAGTATATGCTTGAGGACAGTTTACTCAAGCACTATCCCAAGGAAATTCGCCTGACGCAGGAACGAATCAATGGATATGAGGCGGATATTGCCCTGTATGGGCGGCACAAGAGCGAGGATTTCCCCGGCATGCTTCTGTACGGTACTCACTATGAAGAGAAAAAGGAAGCCGGCACGGCGATACTTGAAGCCTGCAAGGCAATGACTTCGCCTGAGCCAAAGGAGGTAGGAAGCTATCGCGGGTTTACGCTGCTTCTGTCCTACGACATTGTTGCGAAGGTGTTCCGTATGACGTTGCGCGGAGAACTATCCCACACCGTGGAACTCGGCAGCGATATTCACGGCAACATTCAACGCATGGAAAACGTGCTTGAATCGCTCCCCTCCCGCCTTTCCGCCTATGAAAAAGCTTTGGCTACGCTGAAAGAGCAAATGGATAACGCAAAAGCGGAAGTTGAAAAGCCTTTTGAGCAAGAACAGGAGCTTTCTGAAAAGGCAGCCCGTCTTGCGGAACTCGATGCGCTGCTCAATATGGATAAGCGGGAAAACGCCGCGCTGGATGCAGAGCCTGAGCATACCGAGATTGAGACTGTTAAGGCTTCCTGTAAAGAAAGATGAAAACACCACATTTATGAATTACAGAAGCCATTGTCAGTACCGAGTAATTCGGTGCTCCTTTTACAGATTGAAGTTAAGCTGTAAGTTGCGTATCCGATAAAACGCGGGTATAATATAAAAGGAATACCTTTAGAAAGGAGGCATCAATCATGCCGGATGCAATGATACGGGAGATGATACCGTTATTCAAGTCGTATGGTATAAAGAAAGCTGCGCTGTTCGGTTCTGTTGCCCGTGGTCAAAACACGCCAGACAGCGATGTTGACCTTGTAGTCTCCTTTGGAAAAAAGTATGACCTGTTGGATATAGTCGGCCTTAAGCAGGATCTTGAGGAAGCATTGCAAGTCCCGTTTGACGTAATCACATATGAATCATTGAAAAGCGGAGCATTTGCGGATTCAGTCTATACAGATGAGAGGGTAATATATGGTTAGAGTTAATGTGATATTGGACCACATCCGCGAATGCTGCGAAGACATCTTTGATTTTGTTCGAGATATGGAATTAGAAGATTTTCTGAGCAATAAGCTTGTTCGCAATGCAGTAGGGATGTCCTTAATTAATATCGGTGAACTCGTCAAGGCGCTCCCTATCGAGTATCGTAATGATCATCCCGAAATACCTTGGAAGAGGATAGCAGGCATGAGAGATTTAGCAGCCCATAAATATCAAACTCTGGACATGGTTGCTGTTTGGAATGTCGTACAGGATAGAATTCCAGAGCTATATGAATTCACAAAAAGATAAACTGTACCTTATGCAAGACGCCGATGATGAATCGACGTCTTTTTGTATCTGAATACTTGAAAGAAAGTGAGGTGTAAAACCTATTTGAGTCTTACAAAATCATACGTAACCCCGCAGGAGATTGAGCAGGCCAGGCAGCTCGATCTCCTTTCTTATTTGCAGCAGCATGAGCCGGAAGAGCTGGTGCGGTTTTCATCCCATGTGTATACCCTCCGCAGCCACGACAGCCTTAAAATCTCAAACGGCAAATGGTATCAGTGGTCAACAGGGATAGGCGGCGTAAGCGCATTGGATTACCTTATAAAGGTGCAGGGCATGGACTTCGTCAGCGCCGTTTCGAAGATATTGAGATATAGCCCGCTTGCGGAACCCGCAGGGCCCACTCCTGCCAAGCGACAAAGGTCAGTCTTTACCCTGCCCACACCATATGAAAACAATGGCAGGGTTCGCACGTACCTTACCGGCCGCGGGCTTTCTATGGACTTGCTTCGCATGTGCATCGATGCAGGTTTGATATATGAGGATGTGCGGCATAACTGCGTATTCGTTGGTTTCGACCGCAAAAAGGTTCCGAGATATGCCATGCTCAGAAGCAGTTCCCCATATTCAACATTTCTGGGCGAGGTATCGGGCAGCGACAAACGGTATTCCTTCTCTCTTTCAGGCATCGGCGAAACGCTGTATGTGTTTGAAAGCGCAATAGACTGCCTTTCCTTTATTGAATTGCAGCGCATGAAAACGGATGAACTGAAGCCCGATAACTATCTTTCCCTTTCCGGAGTATACCGACCCGGCGAAGGCAAGCGCACCGAATTGCCGGCGGCTTTGCAGGAATACCTTTCCATAAACGAAGGCATCCGCCACATAGCTTTGTGCCTGGACAACGACGAAGCAGGGCGCAGCGCCGCATTGGCAATATGCGCTGCGCTGCCGGATAAATACACGGCGGAATTATCGCCTCCGCAATCGGGCAAAGACTATAACGAACTTCTCATGTTAACCAAAGGTATACCGCCGAACATCAGGGTAAGAAAGCCGAAGGAGCACCGCGAAAGATAGGCGCTTTATTTATCGGCAGGTAATGTGGATGCGATGCGCGCATCGCATTAGCGAGCATTGGATAATGCCAGCCTTATCCGCCCGTAAGGGTATCCCCTTAAACCCCAAAGTGAAAGGAGCAATATGCTGAAACGAAATATAAAGATAACATTCCGCCTAAACGCCAAGGAACAACAGCAGCTAAAGAAGAACGTAAAGAAAACGGGCCTATCGCAGGAAACATACATCCGAAGGCTCATCGAAGGCTATGTTCCCAAGGAGCTGCCGCCCATAGATTATCACGCCATGATGCGCGAACTTAACGCCATCGGCAACAGTATGAACCAGATAGCGGCCCGCGCAAATGCCACGGGCTTTTTTCTTGCCGATGAATATGCCTCATATGTGCATGAGTTTCGCAAAGCCGTTCTTGAGATACAACGTGCCGTGACTCAGCCGGAGCGTATATGAAGCATGGCTACAACTTCCATATGGAGCGTTAAGTCAACCTTGGGTCATGTGATTGAATACGCTGAGGACGGGACAAAAACGGCTAACCCCAAATGGAGCAAATCGGAATACCAGTCCATGCGCGACATTATGGACTACGCCATGAACGATTTTAAGACCGAACAGCAATACTATGTGACCGCGCTTAATTGCGATGCCGGCTGCGCCAGAGAGCAGATGCAGCTCACAAAGCGGCAGTTCGGCAAAACGGATGGTATTCTTGCTTTCCACGGCTACCAGAGCTTTGCCGAAGGAGAAGTGGATGCAGACACGGCGCACGCGATAGGCATAAAGCTTGCGGCGGAGTTGTGGCCGGAATATCAGGTAATCGTAACAACACACCTGAATACGCATTGCTTTCATAACCATTTTGTGCTCAATTCGGTATCCTATCTCGACGGCAAGAAGTTCAACGCCTGCAAAGAAAGCTATCTTAAAATGCGAGCAGCTTCCGATAGGCTGTGTAAGGAATATGGGCTGTCCGTAATCACGGAGCATGCGGCGTATTATCCCAAGCATTACGCAGAATGGGACGCGGAGCGTAAAGGGCAGCCAACATGGCGAAGCGCAATCCGAGAGGATGTTGACAAGGCAATCATGGCAAGCATGAGCTTTCAGGCGTTTCTCCGTTCCCTTAGAAGCATGGGATATGAGGTAAAAACAGGCGTAAAGCACATGGCGGTGCGCCCGCCGGGCAAGGAACGCTTCGTGCGGCTGCGCTCGCTTGGGGATAGCTACACCGAAGAAGCTATAAAGCAGCGCATATTGAAGCAGCGTGCACCAGAGCGCCCGCTGAAGCCTGTGCCGCCGAAAATCGTGCGGATAAGAGTACAAGGCGACTTTCATCTATCCAAAATCACATGGAAAGGACTTCGCGCACTCTACTATTTCTATTTAAGAAAGCTCCGTGCTGCACAAAAGCAGCCGCAAGGCAAAGCATCGTATTTACTGCGCGAGGACTTGCGGCATTTGGACGAGCTCGATGAGCAATCCCGGTTTCTGTTTAGGCATGGCATCGACACGGCGGAGCAGCTCACCGATTACAGAGCATCGGCAGACGCACAGATCAAAAGCCTGTATTCCGAGCGCAGGACGCTTTATAACGAGCAGCGACGACATGATGTTCCCGAGGCGCGCATGGTGGAGATCCGCGCGCGAATTGCCGCCATATCCGCGCAGGCAAAACCGCTTCGTCGGAGCATGAAGCTGTGCGACGCCATTATGGAACGCGCTCTTGTGCTTGCCGAAAAGCAGGCGCAGATAAAGCAAATGGAAAAGGAGGAAAAAGGTCATGAAAAAAAGCAGATAAAGAATCGCCGTCGCGTTATTGAATAAAGTCTTGCTTTGGAGGAATAATAGAAGTAAAATAGAAGATAATTAGAGTGCCTTTGGAGGGAAATCATGCAGGAGATTATCGAAACATATTTGGAAAAGTATCTTCCGAGAAAGGATATTATCCACCGTTTGCCCGTTTCCCTGCCCATCTCAAAGGTGTGGCCGGAGCTTCAAAAGGCGAGGAAGGATAAATCCGAAAGTCTCCCGCTTCTCTCCATAGACGGCAAACCGTTTTGGTGGGTACTGACGGAAAATATCTCGTCACAAGCTGATGAGGTCATTTCTCTTGCGCGGCGAGAGATCGTATTTGACCGTCCGGAATACGAAGAAGCGTTTCGGGAAGCGGTTTTAGACGAGGCCGTGTATTCAAGCGTTATAGAAGGCGCGTTCACCACCAAGAAGGAAGCGCGGGAGTTTATCCATGAAGGGCGCTCACCGAAGAATAAATCCGAGCAGATGGTGAAGAACAATTACGAGGCGCTCACCTATGTTCTTGAACACATTGATGAGTCGATCACCGAGCAAACGATATTTGACATATATGCGCTTGTGACAAAGGACACGCTTGAAGCTGACGTGCCGACAAATGCTTACCGCAGCGAAAGCGTATTCGTGCAGTCAAGCCGTGGCGAGATCGTTCATACTGCGCCCGAAGCCGAAAAGGTTTCCGGCATGATGGCGTCGCTGCTTGAATTCATAACCAACAACGAATTGTCGCCGCTCATCAAAGCCTGTATCGCGCATTTCTACTTCGTCTATGTCCACCCCTTCATAGACGGGAACGGAAGAACTGCGCGGGCGCTTTCCTTTATGATGCTGTTGCAGGCGGGCTATGATTTTTTTCGCTATTTCTCCATATCCGGTGTGATCGCGGAGGAGCGCGCCAAGTATTATAAGGCCATCAAGGATGTTGAGGACGACGACTTTGACATGACCTATTTCATCGACTATTACACGGGGATGCTCGCCCGTGCGGTAAAAGCCATGGAGGAACGGCTCGTTGACAAGGTCGTGATGGAGCAGACGCTTGATAAGCTGAAAGCAGCCGGCATGAACAGTCGTGTCATAGAGGGCGCGAAGTGGATTCTCACAAGCCCCAATCAATCCATTACCATAAAGGCATGGCAAAAGAAATTCGGCGTGGTGCTGGAAACGGCGCGGCAAGACCTCTTTAAGCTGGAGGACGCCGGAATCGTGCACCGCAAGCTGGTAAAACGGCAGTATGTGTTTGAAGTGAAAAAGTAGATAGTAAAGCCCTAATTAGCTCTATTAGCTGATAAGTGCAAATCATCAATGGCTTGAATGGCGACGATAACTTAAGTTGCCATTCATGCTGTTTGTACAATCCGCCGCTATGACATTTTCCATTTGATTGACGCTTAGGTAGTAGTATAATAAATATATTAGCTTGCACAGTCAAACAGGATATCAGCAATGCGGATTTCGTCGGTAAAGTATGGTAATCATCGGTAAAGCTTTTTGTTTACTAGAGGAGGATGTTGAAAGAGAACCAGCTACCAAGCTGCGGTAGGCTGAAGTGACCGGAGAGGTAAGAGGGCGAGGTGCTGAGTATAGCAATTAGGCGCAGTTGGGCCCTATTTATTATTTAGGGAGTTTTGAAATTAAGTGCTGATATAGTGGCATTCAATTAACGAAAAACGGATTAACCAGCGTATGGCATTTAACGCATGATTGAAAAAGCTCAAACGCGACATGGCAGAATTTAAGTAGTCGGGGGGGTAATGATATGAAATCAATAGAGCTCCAGCCAAACAAAGAGAATCTGCTTCGGACATTCGAGCTGGACGCTATCGAGAGAAATGTTGACATCTATCGCTTTATAAACCTTCTCAATGCGATTGAGGATAATTGCTCTGTCGCTCTTGATGGCGCATGGGGCAGCGGAAAGACCTTTTTTGTGAAGCAAACAAAGATGATCTTAGATGCCTATAACGAGTTTATTGGCAGCCATGATGACATAGAGAACAATACGATACGGACACACTTTGAAGCTATGCAAACTGGTATGCGGCGTGTGCCGATAGACGTTCAACCAGAAGTGTCGGTCTATTATGATGCGTGGTCAAACGATAACGACATTGACCCGATGTTATCATTGGTTTATGAGATATTGCAGACCGTTAACACAGATTATTCTTTCAAGAAAAGCGCCGACTGTTTGAAGATTGCTGCTGCAATCGCAGATTTCTTTACGGGGAAGAAAGTTACGACCCTTGTGGAAGCCTTCACACAGACTGATAGGCTGGCGGCGCTTAAAGAGCAAAAGAGCATACATACTCTCATATCAGAGTTCCTTGATTCCTTGCTGGCAGAGCAAGGGAACCGCCTCGTTATATTCATAGATGAATTAGACCGATGCAAGCCAAGCTACGCTGTCCAACTGTTGGAGCGCATTAAGCATTATTTCTCCAACGAGCGAGTGACCTTTGTTTTCTCAATCAACACAAATGAGCTTCAACATACCGTTGAACGGTATTATGGGGACGACTTCGACTCATGTAAGTATCTTGACAGATTCTTTGACTTAAAGCTGTCGTTGCCTCCCATCAACCTTGATAGATACTTCAACTTCATTGGATTCAATGCTTCTCATTACATATATGACGTTGTAAGCGGAGTAGTAATCAAGCACTTCCACTTTGAAATGAGAGAGATAGCAAAATATGTCCGCCTAACGCGAATCGCGGGATATAGCGTCTCACGCGATAGCAGCCACCGTTTCTCGTTCTCAGATGGAAGGGGACTACAATTCTGTATCTTATGCTTAGTACCAATAATGATTGGTTTGAAAATTAGTGATGAGACAAGGTTTTCGGCCTTTATCAACGGCAAAGACAGCTCACCGGTAATTGAAATCTTGGGCAGCGGTGACATAGGTAAATCTATATTCAGTCAGTTACTGGGATACAATGAATCTTATACTGAGGTTAAAGCGGATAAGCCTGTGAAGATTGTGAAGCTGGAGGATAAGCTCAACGCGGTCTATGATGCCTTGTTTATCAACAAATACGATGGCAACGTTTATCAGAAAAACATCGGAGAAGTTTCGTTTGATAAATCATCCCGTGCGCACATATTGCGAATAGTCGGATTACTTTCAGACTTCACCGACTATACCCTGTGATTAAATGAAGGATAAAGCCCTCAGAAGCCATGATACGCAAGCTTTGAATTTCCCATTATGTTTGTTATACCCACTCAAGGCGCTTCACCTGAAGCGCCTTTTTATATACCCGAAAATCAAAGAAAAGGAGCTGATAAAGCATGAGCCAGCAAGGAGAAGCGGCAGAACAAATCGTCAATATGGCGACTAACGTGACCGTCAAAGGCGTGGAATGTGCGACCAATCTTGCAGGAAAGGGCGCTCTATCCCTTGCCACCTTCCTTATCGCCGTCTTGAAAGATCAAAAGCGCACCAAAGGCAAGGCGCGCATGAAGGCTTTTAACGGCAAGCCCACCAAAGTATTTGTCATCAAAAACAAGGACATGAAAATTTTTGCCGAGGAAGCCAAGAAATACGGCGTTCTCTATGCCGCCGTGGTGAACAAAAAGCAGCCAGATGGTCTGGTGGACGTGGTGGTAAACGCCAACGACGCTGCGCGAGTAAACCGAATTGCGGACAGGTTTGCGCTTTCTACCGTGGATGTAGAAAAGATTCGCGCCGACATCGAGAAATCCCGCGAAGCCAAAGCGAAGCAGAGCGCCGCAAAGGAGCGCACTACGCCGCCCGCCGAAAAGGAGGCGCATACTGTGGACGATAAAACGCTCGATGATATTCTCGGAAAACCCGCCCCCCAGAAAACGGAGCATAAGCCACCTGCCGACATTACGGAAAAGGTGGCAAACCCTACGAAGGCGAGGACGGAAAAATCGAATCCGTCCGCGCCTTTCTCAAACAGCAAAGAGCGTTCCGACGCGGAGAGTTTTGAGCCGGAGCGCACCCGACCCTACGTGCGGCAGCAGATTCAAGAAATCAAAGCGGAGCGGCAGACCGAGAAGCAGAAGCAGCCCGCCCGTGATAAAACGCGGCAGACCACGCACAAGCAGCCGCAGAAAAACAAATATAGAGAAAAAGGAAGGTAAATGTAATGGAGAACTTCGACAGTCTGTTTTCAAATCAGCAGCAGTGCAGCGAGCAACCCTTTGATAAAAAACAATGGGCGCAGCAGAAGCAGGAAAAGCGGCAGGAGCTTTACGACACGATTGACGAAATGGCGGACAGGACGCTTTCAGAGCCGGAAATGCTTGCCGCATATATCAAAACGCAGGCGAGGCTTGGCATGACGAGCGTGGCAAACACCTTGCTTATCGCGGCGCAGAAGCCTGAGGCAAGCTATGTGATGAGCTATGACGATTGGACGCAAAAGGGGCGTTCAGTCAAGCGAGGCGAAAACGGCTTTTTCATTCTCGAAGCCAACGGCGAGTACACCCGCGAGGACGGCTCTCTTGCGACCTCGTATGACGCAAAGTGCGTGTTCGACATATCGCAGACTCACGGCAAGCCCATACGGCAAAGAGCCACGCTTTCCATGCCGCTTCGCTCCAAGCTCAAAGCCCTTATGGCCGACGCGCCCGTTCCTATCAAGCCGTCTGAAAACGTGACTGAGAGCGTCGGCGCGCTGTATTCGCAGGAGGACAACACCATTTACGTCGCCCGCACAAGCAATTGGAACAAGCTGTTCTTTGTGGTGGCGCGGGAGCTTGCTCGCGAAGAGCAGGGCGATAACACCTTTATCTGCGATTGTATCGCCAATATCGTATGTGAACGCTTCGGTGTTCCCTCTGTGCCGTGCGATCAAATCCCTGACGAACTTTCCGCGCTCGATGTTCGGGAGAAGCGCAGCGTACTCGGCATCGTACGCGAAGCCGCCTGGGACATAAATGAGCGCGCCCAACGCAATCTGTATGCCGAGCGTCAGCAGACGCGCAATCAGCCGGAAAGGTAGGTCGTTATGGAAGAAAAACATGTGATAGAAGTGGACGATTACCAGCATGGGCTTATCATCAATTCTTTGAATAATAAGCGCAATGAGCTTGTGGAACAGGGGCGCGACACCGAGTTTGTGGACGAAACGCTCATAGAGGTCATGGACGCGCCCACAAAGAAGCAGCGCAAAAAATATAGAGAAATGGAGAGATAACGCTATGATCTATTGCATTGAATCGCTTGGGAAAGCGACAAAAGACACGGAGAGTTCGGACGATGAAGAATCCGAATGAGGATAAGCGCACGGGCATTATGTTCATGTGGTTGGGTGTGATACCAGTGGTGTGGGCGGCCTTGATGGTCGCCCCTTTCTTGTCTGAGGGGCTTGCCGGCATTGTGGAGGGTTTTACGTCCGGCATGCGCAATCCCGTGAAGGTAACATGGTGCGCCGATTCTCTTAAAGCTATCTGTATCTTCCTCGTCATCTACGGAATGAGCCTCGGCGTGTATTATTCTACCCACCGCAACTACCGAAAAGGCGAGGAACACGGCAGCGCAAAATGGGGTGACCCGAGGCAGATCTGCAGAAAGTACGCGGAGAAGGACAAAAGCAGGAACGTCATCCTCACCCAAAATGTGCGTATAGGGCTTGATGGCAGAAAGCACCGGCGCAATCTGAATGTTCTTGTGGTGGGCGGCAGCGGCGCGGGCAAGACCCGCTTTTACGCGAAGCCAAGTGCGCCCGTAAGGGCGGTATAAGTCCTACCTTGAGCAAGTAGTAGGTAAAAGTATCAAGCGGCATTGTGCCGCAACCTATCATTCCCCGTCTTACCCCAAAAGGGAAACCGGAGGGCGACCATAGCATGACGGAGGACACGGGGCGCTGAAACCTCAGAAGTGCCGGCGTGACGGAATGAAAATCCACGTATGAGGATGGAAGCTAAACTGCTTGAATGACAGCCTGAAATCGGGACCAAGAGCGTACCCCTGACGTAGAGAGGTTGTACTCGTCAGTGTTCCTGACAGTCGCATTGTTCGGCTATGCGGCTGCTGATACTCGGAGCAGGTTCAGCCACGGGAAAGTGGAAAAAAGGCGAACGTCACATACCGACAACGTGGAACGCTTATTTATACCGTACTAAACGGGGATTGCCTAAAGTGAAATGCCAAGAGGCTATGAAAACGCTGAAATGCGGGGTTCTGAATATTCACCATGGCAACAGAGTTCCCATAGTAGTCTGCGGACGGGAAAGCCGTCTACATGGCAAAGGGGAACAGTGAATCATTTTCAAAACAGAAAGGATGGTGTGCGAGACACTATGAGAAATCCGATTCATGTCTTGAAAAGCCTTGAAGAAAAGGCAAGTGTAAGTAACTACAAATACGAAAGATTGTATCGCAACTTATACAATCCAGAATTCTATCTCCTTGCATACGCGAACATTGCGAAATCGCAGGGGAGCATGACGCAGGGGGTAGACGGGCAGACACTGGATAACATGAGCCTGCCGAGAATTAACCGGATTATTGAATCCATACGCAACAGGACATATCAGCCAAAGCCTGCAAAACGAAAGCACATTCCTAAGAAGAACGGGAAACTCCGTCCGTTGGGAATCACTTCTACTGACGATAAGTTAGTGCAGGAAGTGGTCAGAATGATGCTTGAAGCAATCTATGAGCCGACATTCAGCAATAAATCACACGGTTTCAGACCAAAAAGAAGCTGTCACACGGCACTTACCCAAGTGAAGAAAAATTTCACGGGTGTTACATGGATTGTCGAGGGAGACATTAAGGCGTGCTTCGATAACTTCGACCATCATGTGCTGGTTGAATTATTGCGGAAAAGAATTTCAGACGAGGCCTTTATCGGTCTTATCTGGAAATTTCTGAAAGCCGGATATATGGAGCAATGGCAGTACAACTGCACCTACTCCGGCGTTCCGCAGGGCAGCGGCATCAGTCCGATATGTGCAAACATCTACCTCAGCGAACTGGACAACTATATGCAGGAATATAAAGAAAAGTATGACTGCGAGCCAGAACGCAGAAAGACGACCAAAGAATACGAGCGGGCGTCCCGGAGATACAAAAAGGCACGTAAAGCGTTAATGGGCGCAGAGAAATCCACTCCTGAACTGGTGAAAGAATTTAAGGATTCCAGAAGGGAGAAGATGAATCAGCATTATTACAATCCGTTCGAGGAAGGCTTCAAGAAAATCCAGTACAACCGATACGCCGATGATTTCGTAATCGGCGTTATCGGCTCCAAAAAGGACGCAGAAGAAATCAAAGAGGATGTAAAAATCTTTCTCCAAGAAAAACTGCATTTGGAAATGTCCGAGGAAAAGACGAAAGTCACCCATTCCAGTAAGCCGGTACGCTATCTGGGGTACGATTTCAAAGTAATCCATTCCAAGAACATGAAGCGGTGTAAAAATGGCGACATGAAACGGGTGTGGTATGGAAAAGTATTCCTGTATATGCCGAAAGAAAAATGGATTAAAAAGGCAATGGAACGGGGAGCGATACAGGTGAAACGCAACAATGACACAGGCAAAGAAATGTGGCGGCCTATGCCGAGGAAAGACCTGATGAACCGCAACGACGCAGAGATTGTGTCTACTTTCAATTCTGAAATTCGAGGGTTATATAACTTCTATCGGATTGCAGAAAATGTAGGCGCATTGCACAAGTATTACTACATGGTGCGGTACAGCATGTTAAAAACTTTGGCAGCAAAGCACAGAACGAATGTCAGTGTTATTAAAAAGCGGCACATGGTAAACGGAGTATTGAGAATCCCCTACGATACAACTAAGGGGCGTAAATACTGCGAATTTTACCATGATGGATTCAGAAAGCACAGCGACGGCTATGACAATGTGGCGGACGTTATGCCGAGTTATAGGAAATATGACAGCAGGCACACGATAGTCAACCGCATAAAAGCCGGAGTATGCGAGATTTGTGGGGAGCATGCAGACTATTTATGTATGCACCACGTAAGAACGCTGAAATCGCTGAAAGGCAGAGATATATTCGAGCAGAAAATGCTGAAAATGAGAAGAAAATCTCTGGCTCTCTGCCCTGACTGCTTTGAACTCTTACACGAAACCAAAGAATCACGGTGATTCATGGAAAGCCGGATACGCTGAGAGGTGTACGTCCGGTTTGGGAGGCGGCTCCCTGAAACCTACTGATGAAAGTCAGCAAGGCGCAGGGTGCCTACCTCATATGTTATGCAGGCGAACACCTCATATGTGGTTTTAGATCCGAAGGGCGAGATATTGCGCGACACGGGCTACCTGCTCGAACAGCAGGGATATGATATCAAGGTGCTTGACCTGATCAACACTTCGCGCAGTCACGGTTTTAATCCTTTTGTGTATTTGCGCGACGATAAGGACGTACTGCGCCTGGTCAGCAATCTTATATGCAACACCACACCCAAAGGTGCGCAGAGCAACGACCCTTTCTGGGAGCGCGCGGAAACCGCCCTGCTCGAAGCCCTAATCCTCTACCTTGTGAACGAAGCGCCGCCGGAGGAACAGAACTTTCCCATGGTCATGGAGATGATTAACGCCGCAGAAGTAAAGGAAGAAGATGAAGAATACGCTTCCGTGCTCGATGAACTGTTTGAGCGGCTTGCCATGCGTGACCCCGAACACCTTGCTGTAAAGCAATACCACATTTTCAAATTGGCTGCGGGTGTTGTATGCTCTAAAAGACTTCTTAATCAAGCGGTTGGGAAGTCTCTTAGAA
>OLPF01000745.1_pt1 | contig 31364 bp, 30 predicted proteins | sample 1673121 | NCBI WGS metagenome assembly OLPF01 (sample SAMEA3136756, study PRJEB25190) | human gut metagenome
TTTTCCGTGCCGCCGCTTTTAATATACTACTGTCCGAGAGTAAACATGATCTTCAATGCAAGAGCCTCCGTTATGCCCTGAACGGACATCAGGTCTTCCTTGCTCGCCTTTTTCATTTTTTCGACTGTTTTGAACTTGTCGAAAAGAGCCTTGACCTTCACTTTTCCGAGGCCGCTTATCTTCAAAAGTTCGCTCCGCCGCGCCGCCTCGTCGCGAAGCGCGCGATGATACCCGATCGCGTACTTGTGAACGGATTCCTGTAATCTTCCGCAAAAGGCAAAGACCTCAGGATCGTTTCGCAGATCAAGTTCGTGCCCGTCGCAGAAAACGATACTTTTTGTTCTGTGTCGGCTGTCCTTTTTGAACCCTATAACATCTATATCGTACCCGAAGGAATCCACGACCGCCTTCACGGCATGAATCTGACCGAGACCTCCGTCGCAGACGATGATTTTCGGAAGCGGAGAAAACTTCTCGTCGCCTTCCGCAAAGTGGCGCAATCTCCTTGTCACCGCTTCGCTCATAAATGCCGTGTCATCCGAATTTCCGAAAGACATTCCGACTTTGTAACGGCGGTATCTGTCGGAGACAAGTATACCGTCTATACAGGATATCTGACCGCACACGGCGTCCGTTCCGAGCATCTGACTGACATCGTAGACCTCTATATATGAAGCGTCTTTCAAAGATGTAAAACTGCAAAAAGCGTCGATATTGCGCTGTGCTTTCATCGTTCTTCCTTCGTATTGAAGCATACGCTCCCCCGCATTTTTGAACGCGCTTTCCAACAGTTCCCTGTCCTGCTTCATTGTCGGAATTTTGACCTTATTTTTCAGCCATTCGTTTATCAGAGGAAACCATTCGTATTCCGTGTCAACGTATATTCCGTTCGGCGGATTGTCGTCGTCGGAATAAAAACGCTCGATGTATTCGCGGAGAAGCGCTCCCGTAAAAGGCTCGTCGAAAACGTCACTGCGTTCCCCTATAATATATCCGTTTCTTATGCGCAACATAAATATGCAGGTCTTTTTGTCGTTTGAACGGTATCCGATATAATCGGCATGACGGTTCGTCACGGACACGGCGCGTTGCCGCTTCGCGATCTCGGAAAGTGCTTCAGCGCTGTCGCGCAGAGTTGCGGCGCGTTCAAAATCAAGATTTTCGGAAGCGTTTTGCATCTCCGAAACGATATTTTCTCTTATCTCATCAATATCGCCGTTCAGCACGGCGCAGACTTTTTCGCTCAGTTCTTCGAGTTTTTCTTCGTCCACCCTGTTCTCGCAAAAACCGAGACAACGCCCGATATGATAGTTCAGACAGATCTTTTTCCTTCTGTTTTTAGAGGAACAGTCCGGAAGCGCAAACGCCTTTGAGATCAGCCGCACGACCATGTTGCACTTTTGGCGGGACAGAAACGGACCGAAATATTTGCCTTTTGAATTCTTAAATCGCTCCGTTGTAAGAACGGGAAATCCTTTGTCGATATAAAAGCGTATAAACGGATAGCCGTTCCCGTTTTTCAGGGCGATGTTATAAAGCGGGACATACCGTTTTATCAGACTGCACTCGGTAAGCAGAGCGTCAAGTTCGCTCGCGCATATAATGACATCGAAACGGTCAACTCGCGAAACCATCTGCCGCGTCTTTTCGGTGTGTTCCCCGTTTCTGAAATAGCTGACGACGCGGTTTTTGAGTATTTTCGCTTTTCCGACATATATGACCTTCCCGCTCGCGTCTTTCATCATGTAAACGCCGGGTTTCATCGGGAGTTCGTTCGCTTTTTTCAGCAATTCGCTTTTCGTCATCGGATCACACACCTCCGTTTCGCTATATTTTGCTCAAAAAGAACAAAAATAGTCAATAACCGAAATCAATTCGGTCATTCACTATTTTTATAACTTATTCAATTGAAAGCGACCGCCGCGATCAGCCACGGTCTTCGATACCGCCTGCAAGAAGATCTGTAAGCCCTTCGATAGCTTCTGTTTCATCGACGCCGTCGGCAATGATCTCGATCTCGGTGTCCTTGGTGATAGCCATGGAAAGTATTCCGAGCAAGCTCTTTGCGTTCTGTCTGCAATCGCCCTTCTCAACCCAGATATTGCACTGATACTCGTTGGCCTTCTGGATGAAGAAAGTCGCGGGTCTCGCGTGAAGTCCAACAGCATTTGTGACTTTAACCGTTTTAGATGTCATAAACAGTCTCTCCTTCTTGCGCAGATCTGTAAACACCTACGCTTTTACACACATATTTTATCATACACAAGCAAAAACTTCAACCCGTAAATACAACAAAAAGCACATATCAAATTTATAATTTTAGGTAAAAAATCACAAAATATCAAAAAAACTTGACAATAGGCGGCATAAAAGGCTCTTTCTTCATTCGTTGCCGACTATATTGCGGAATACGTCGTCTTTGCGGGGCAAATATAATAACGAAGGATATTCGTCCTTCAAAGAAGGTGGACAATTGCCAAAAACAGGAAAATTACGGCGGATATTGCTGTTTCCGCTGTTGATTGCGATCGCGGTCACATGCGCATGGGTATATACCGACGCACAGGTGCCGCAAAACTGCTACGTCACGCAGGGTCGGGAGCCTGACATCCAGACGCTTTGTCCTACGACGCTCACGAAAGAAGGCGAAGGAGAAAGATACGGCGTCCGCGTCGATCTTTGCGGGCTGATACCCGTCAAGACCGTCAGCGTGACCGTTCTCGAGTCCGAAAAAGTCATTCCGGGAGGACAGATCTTCGGCGTAAAATACTATTGCGACGGACTTATCGTCATCAACTCGGATGAAAATTCGCCTGCTTCCGCGGCAGGGATCAAAGCGGGAGATATAATCACACACGTAGGAGAAAACAAAGTCGCACAGATCGACGAACTTGCGCTTCTTGTTTCGCAAAGCGGCGGAAAGGCTTTGACACTGAGCTTTACGCGCGACGGAGAAGACCGGACAGTAACGGTAACGCCGACGCGGAAAGACGGTGAATACAAACTCGGGCTTTGGGTACGCGACAGCACGGCGGGAATAGGAACGATAACTTTCTACGATCCGACAGACCGCACCTTCGGCGCGCTCGGTCATTCGATCTCGGATGCAGACACGAACCGTGTGCTGCCTCTGCGCAAAGGTTCGATCGTTCCCGCCGCGATAACGGGGATAGTCAAGGGAAGCGCGGGCTCGCCCGGACAGCTTTCGGGAACGTTTCTCGATTCCGCGACGATCGGCGATGTTTTCAAAAACTGTGATTGCGGTATATTCGGAACATTCAGCGGAAGGGATGCGTTTGCCGCGGAACCTATCGAAATAGGGCTGAGCGGCGATGTGAAGACGGGCAAAGCGACCATACGCTGTACCGTTGATTCCGAAGGCGTAAAGGAATACGAAATAGAGATAGTCAAGATCAGTCGCGACGAGAAGCAGAAAACGAAAAATATGCTCATAAAGGTCACTGATCCCGAGCTTATCGCAAAAACGGGAGGCATCGTTCAGGGCATGAGCGGAAGTCCCATAATACAGGACGGAAAACTCATAGGAGCGGTAACTCACGTTCTTGTCAGCGACTCAAAACAGGGATATGCGGTCTTTATCGAGAATATGCTCGCGGAATGCGACCGTGCGGCGTAACCGACCGTATTGACGGAAAACAGAAGACACCGCGCAAAGCGAGTGTCTTCTGTGTTATTATGTCTTGGATTATAAACCTTACGTCGTATCAACTGAAAATGTTGAAATCGACGCGGTCGAAAAGTTCAATGACAGAGTCTTTAAGCCCGACAAGGGTCTCGTCGGTGAACCAAAGAGGATCGTTCACGATCTCTTCGGCGGCGGAACGCGCCTGTTCGAGGGTCTGCATATCGGACAAAAGATCCGCATGGCGGAAGATGGGAAGCCCGCTCTGACGCTGTCCGAAAAAGTCTCCGGGACCTCTCAGTTCAAGATCTTTTCGACTGATCTCAAAGCCGTCGGAAGTCGAACAAAAAGCGTTGAGCCTTTCCGCCGTCTTCTCGTTTTTTGTATCCGAAACAACAAAACAGTATGATTTTTTCTTCCCCCTGCCGACGCGTCCGCGAAGCTGATGCAATTGCGAAAGACCGAAGCGGTCGGAATTTTCGATTATCATGATCGTTGCGTTCGGAACATCGACGCCGACTTCGACAACGGTCGTGGACACTATGACCTGAGTTTTTCCGTCAGCAAAATCGCGCAGTATCCGTTCCTTTTCTTTCCCCTTCATTTTGCCGTGAAGATACTGCACGCTGATCCCTTTCAAATGCTCGCGGCACAGACGGTCGGCATACTCGACCGCAGACCGAAGTTCCTCATTGTCATTTTCCTCGACGAGAGGGCAGACAACATACGCCTGAGCGCCTTTCAGACACTCATCGCGAAGGTATGAATACATCCTGTCGTGATAAGAGCCGTCAACGAGATGCGTTGATATTTTCTGTCTTCCAGGAGGAAGTTCATCAATAACGGAAATGTCCATATCGCCGTAAAGTATCATTGCAAGCGTGCGCGGAATCGGGGTCGCTGACATGACAAGAATATGCGTTCCGCGCCCTTTTTCGGACAGACGCGACCGCTGGGCAACTCCGAAACGGTGCTGTTCGTCCGTCACGGCAAGCGCAAGATCCTTAAAACCGACGTCCTTCTGAAATACCGCGTGAGTTCCTATGAGAACGTCGATCTCCCCCGAAGAAAGTCCTGCAAGTATTTGTCTCCTGTCTGCTGCGGAAGAAGAACCTGTAAGCAGAGCGCAGTTTATGTTCAGCCCGTCAAACAGTTTTTGAAATGACGCATAATGCTGAACAGCGAGGATCTCCGTCGGCGCCATAAGACACGACTGCCTTCCGCATTTCGCGACATAATACATAACCGCGGCGGCGACAACCGTTTTTCCGCTTCCGACATCGCCCTGAACTATCCGCGACATCGGCGTCTTTTTTTTCAGATCGCACAGACAATCGTCGAGCGCGCGTTTCTGAGCTCCCGTCAGCGCGTACGGAAGTGTTTTCAGAAATTCGGAAACATCACAGTCTCCCTCAACGGGATTTCCGATAAGTTTTCTGTTTTTTGAACGCAAGGTCAATATGCCGAGAGAGAACAGCAAAAGTTCTTCAAACGCAAAACGCCGAAGAGCCTTTTCGCGATCTTCGAGAGATGACGGGAAATGTATCTGCCTATACGCCTCGGAAAGTGAACACAGTGAATATCTTTCCGTCATTTCCCGACTCAACGTTTCGGGTATCCCGTTTCCGACGGCGGTCAGCGCGAAGCGTATTATGGATGCGATACGCCGCGAGGTTATCCCTTTTGAGGCCGAATAAACGGGATGAATGTACTTATTTTCAACCTTTTCGGTCACGGGTGAATTTATGTCGACAAACTTACCGAGTTTTTCGGGCTTGCCGTAAAAGAGATATTTTTTCCCGATTTCAAGAGCGTTTGCAGTATACGGCTGATTATAGAACGTCAATCGGGCTTCTCCCGTGCCGTCGCTCACATCGATTTTTGAAAATGTTATACCTTTCGCCGTAAACGGACGGTTACGCTTGACCACCGTCGCCTCTGTTACGGAAGGAACATCGGGAACGAGATCGGCGATCGGAGTTATCCGTGAAAAATCGATATACCGACGGGGAAAATGATCCAACAGATCGCGGACGGTCAATATCCCGAGCGATTCAAGTTCCTTCCGGACTTTTGTTCCCACGCCTTTCAGTACGGAAACATTGGCGTCAAGAATATTCAGATCGCAACACCTCTTTCCTTTCATTCTGTATCAAAGACCGCGGTCAGTCCCGGAAACGGAATGCGGCCGCGGTCTAATATACTTATTCGGAAATTTGCGGAGTCAGACTCTTTCCCATTTTGCGCCGCTCGGCGTGTCGGTTATGATAATGCCTTCCGCTTTAAGACTGTCTCTGATCTCGTCTGCGCGGGCGAAATTCTTTTCCTTTTTCGCCTGAGCGCGCTCCGCGAGAAGCGCTTCGATCCGTCCCGCCTCGGGGTCGGAAGCCTGATCCCCGGTCTTGTTTGCCAGCCCGTCAGCCTCTTTCAGCAGGTTCAGGGACAGAACGGAGTCGAACTCTCCGATAAGAGCGCGTTTTGTTCTGTCGTTCGTGCCGTATTTCAAAACATCGTAAAGACATGTTATGCCGAGAGATGTGTTAAGGTCGTTGGACATTCCCTCATTGAATTTCTCTCGGAGCGTTTTTGCGGCGTCCTCGTCGATGGGATCGCTTTCTTTCGGATCGAGAGCGGCGATACGCTCAACGAGTTTTTTGTACGCGACGGTGGCGTTGTCAAGTCCCTCATACGAAAAAACAAGATTTTTCCGATAATGAGATTGCAGGCAGAAAAATCTGTAAACGGCGGGATCGTAACCTTTTTCTTCGAGAAGAGAAAGCGTCAGGAACTCACCTTTCGACTTTGACATTTTCCCGTCCGTCGTGTTCAGATGCAGAACATGGAACCAATGCGGACACCATTCGTGTCCCAGATATGCCTCGGACTGAGCGATCTCATTCGTATGATGCGGAAACGCATTATCGATCCCGCCGCAATGGAGATCGAGATATTCTCCGAGATTTTTGATGCTTATCGCCGAGCATTCGATGTGCCAGCCGGGATAACCGACGCCCCACGGAGACTCCCATTTCAGTTCCTGATCCTCGAACTTAGATTTTGTGAACCAGAGCACGAAATCCGCTTTATTTCTTTTATTTGTATCCTCAAAAACGCCTTCGCGGACCCCGACGGCGAGATTTTCCTCTTCGTGGTCATTGAAAACATAGTATTTATCGAGCGTGGAAGTGTCGAAATACACGTTGCCGCCCGCAATATACGCGGAGCCGTTTTCGAGAAGACGTGTTATCATTTTGATATAATCGGGGATGCAGTGCGTCGCGGGTTCGATAATCTCGGGCTTTTTGATGTTCAGTTTTTCGCAGTCTTCAAAAAACCTGTCTGTATAGAATTTCGCGATCTGCATAACGGTCTTATGCTCGCGTTTCGCGCCTTTCAGCATCTTGTCCTCGCCCGTGTCGGCATCCGAAGAAAGATGTCCGACATCGGTTATGTTCATCGCGCGTCTGACGTGAACCCCCGTGTAGTTGATATACTTTTCAAGCACATCTTCCATGATGTACGAACGCAGGTTTCCGATATGCGCGAAATGATACACGGTCGGACCGCAGGTATACATCGTGCAGATCCCCGGCTCATGTGTTTTAAGTTCCTCTTTTTTATGAGTCAGAGAATTATAAAGATTTAACATCACTCTTTTTCCTCCGTTTTCTTTATCTGCGCGCGCAGTGAATCGATCTGAGCCTGCAAGCGGCAGATCTCCTGAGAAACAGGGTCGGGTATATGTACCTGATCGAGATCGGGCGTTTTCTGCCCGTCTCGCTTAACGATCCGTGCGGGGACTCCGACTGCCGTCGAATTCGGCGGAACGTCGCAAAGAACGACCGCCCCCGCGGCGACCTTTGAATTATCTCCTATCGTTATCGAACCGAGAACCTTCGCGCCTGCGCCGATAACAACGTTGTTTCCGAGCGTCGGGTGTCTTTTCCCGGTCTCTTTTCCCGTGCCCCCGAGAGTAACTCCGTGATAGATCAGGCAATCGTCCCCGATCTCTGCGGTTTCACCGATAACGACCCCCATGCCGTGGTCGATAACGAGCCTTCTCCCGATCTTTGCGGCGGGATGTATCTCGACGCCGGTCTTATGTCTTGCGCGCTGAGAGATCGCGCGGGCAATAAATTTATGATTATGCCTGTAAAAGAAATTCGCAACGCGGTGACTGCGTATCGCTTTAAGTCCCGAATAGCAGAAATATATTTCTGCGTCCGAACGCGCGGCGGGATCTCTTTCCCTGAAAGCGGCAATATCTTCTTTCAGTCTTTTCCCCATGAAATCCACCTTATCAAATCATTTCATCTTAATATATTTCGCGCCGTGAACAAAGTACGGCACGGCGGATATGACCGTGACGGCGGCAAGCACCCAAACGGCTATCCGAACGGGAAGGAACGACGCGTCCGAAACTTCGGACATAAGCGTCACGGCAGGATCGTGAAGCCAAAGCGTGACTATAAGATAAATATAAGAACCCGCCGTAACGACACCTTGCGTCGCAGTCTTTACCTTTCCCCACATATTTGCGGCGATGACCTCGCCTTTCGCCGCCGCCTGCATACGCAGTCCCGAAATAAGGAATTCGCGGGCAACGATCAGAACAACGGCTACGCTCGAAGCAAGGCCGACCGAGACGAACCCTATCAGAACACTGACAACGAGCAATTTGTCCGCGATCGGATCGAGAAATTTTCCGAAATCGCTGACGAGATCGAATTTTCGCGCGATCTTTCCGTCTGCCAGGTCCGTCAGCATCGCCACACCGAAGATCGCTCCGGAAATAAGCATCCGTATATATACCGGTATGCCGTTCACAACAGGATTGTCGAGCAGGAAAAGCAACACGAAAGGTATCAGTACGATGCGGATTATACAAAGATAATTAGGTAAATTCTTGTTAACTGTCATTTCTCCACCGCCTTGCCGAACAGGTCGTAATCTCTGCATTCTTCGATACGCACACGGACGAAATCCCCTTCCGAAACGGTGCGATCGGTTTCAAAATATACTCTTCCGTCTATGTCGGGAGCTTGGAAATACGCTCTTCCGAACGGTCGTCCGTCTTCCTCGCCTTCAACGAGGACATCGTACTCTTTCCCGACATACTCTTTGTTAATTTCTTCAAGAAGCCGCAGTTGAAGCTGCATGATCCTGTCGGCTCTGTCCTGTTTTGTCTGTTCGTCGATCTGTCCGTGCATTCTCGCGGCGAGCGTCCCCTCTTCGCGGGAATACGGGAATACTCCGAGATTGTTGAACTTCACTTCCGAAATAAAATCGTAAAGTTCTTCAAACTCCTCCTCGCTCTCATGCGGAAATCCCGAAATAAATGTCGTTCGCAAAGATACGCCGGGAACGGTGTCGCGTATATGCTTCATCTGCGCGGCAAGGCTCCTCGGATCTCCGCTCCTGTTCATTCTTTTCAGAACTTCGCGGCTCGCGTGCTGTAACGGCACGTCGATATACGAACAGAACTTTTCCTCTTTCGCCATGAGTTCCAGAAACTCGTCGGTTATTCCCTCGGGACGGCAGTAAAGCACGCGCACCCACTTGACCGACGGGATCTCGCAGGTCTTTTTTATAAGTTCGCACAGACGCGGATATTTCGTCGTGTCCTGCGCGATCAGGTTGATCTCCTTCGCCCCCTTGAACGCGAGCGTCCTGATCTCGTCAAGGACATCTTCAAAATCCCGCGGCTGAAATTCTCCGCGAACGGACGGAATAACACAGTATGTGCAGTGATTTGAACATCCGTCAGCGATCTTGACGTATACGGAATAATCCGTGGAAGTCAGCACTCTTTCTCCGTCGGGACAGGGTGTGTCAAGAGGCGCGTAGTATTCGTAAACTCCGTCGCTCTCGATCGCTTCCGTTATCTTATCAAAAGATTTCGAGCCGAGACACGCATCGACCTCGGGCATATTTTCTATGATCTCGCCGCGATAGCGTTCCGCCATACAGCCCGTCACAATTATTTTTTGCAGTTTTCCTTTTGTTTTATACTCCGCCGCATCAAGTATCGCTCCGATGGACTCCTCTTTCGCAGGACCGATAAAAGTGCAGGTATGTATTATGCACACGTCGCAAGCTTCAAGATCGGAACAGATCTCATATCCGTTTTTTTCAAGCATTCCGAGAAGAACCTCGGCGTCAACGCGGTTTTTTGCGCAGCCGAGCGCGATCATGCCTATTTTTTTTCTCATTCGGAAAAATCTTCTCCCGTCATCATTTCAAATCTTTCGATCGCCGACGATATTTCGTCGTGACCGAAACCTCTGCGCATCAAATACGCATAGGCTCTGTTTTTCTCTTTCGGATCGGAAAGAGCGCGCGTCTTCTGTCTTTTGCAGAGAGCATCGAACGCCGCGGACGAAGGCTCCGCAAACGCCTCGTCAAGAAGCCGTTCGGTCAGTTCCCTGTCGATCCCGCGTCGGCGCAGATCCTGTTCGATACGTGTTCTCCCGTATTTTGAAACGCTTTTTTCGATCAGTCCGCGGGCATAGCGCTCGTCGTCGATATAACCGAGTTCAACGAGTTTTTCGACGGCTTTCGTCCCGTCCGTCCCGTCTCTGCGCATTCTCCGAAGCAATTCTTTTTCCGAAAAATCCCGATACCCGAGCAACCTGACGGCTTCCGAAAATGTTTTCTCGTCCTCCGCGTACCGTTCGATACGTTCAAACTCTTCTTCCGAAAAGACCTTTCCCGCTGATATTTTACATTCAAAAATCCCCTTTGCGCTCAGGGAAAAAGCAAACCCTTCTTCGGTAAACACATTGAAGCGCGTGCTTTTTTTCGCTTCTTTTATCTCGGTTATCTTTTTCATCCGATCAGATATCTTCGTCGTCCTCGAAATCGTCGGCGGTCACGCTGAGATTGACGCGTCTCGACGGCGCCGCCGCGGCGGGCTCGGACTTTTCTGTCGGAACGGTCGGCGAAGGTGCCGATTTTTTCTCCGCGACAGTCTTCATGGCTTCCTTGATCTTTTCTTCGACCTCTTCGGCGACCTCGGGATTCTGAGCGAGGAATTCCTTCGCCTTGTCTCTGCCCTGCCCGATCTTTTCGCCGCAATACGAGAACCATGAACCTGATTTTTCGACAATATCGAGTTTGACGGCGGCGTCAATCAGTTCGCCCGTTTTGGATATTCCCTTGCCGTACATTATATCGAACTCCGCTTCTTTGAACGGAGGAGCGACCTTATTTTTGACTACTTTGACCTTCGTCCTTGCGCCGATGGCTTCCGTGCCGTTTTTGAGCGTTTCCACTCTTCTGACCTCCAGACGGACGGATGAATAGAATTTAAGCGCTCTTCCGCCCGTCGTCACTTCGGGATTTCCGTAAATGACGCCGACCTTTTCGCGGAGCTGGTTGATAAATATCGCAACGCAGTTCGTGCGGGAGATAACGCCCGCGAGTTTTCTCAGAGCCTGAGACATGAGCCTTGCGTGAAGACCGACGTGGCTGTCACCCATGCCGTCCTCGATCTCCTGTTTCGGAACGAGCGCCGCAACGCTGTCAACAACGATAACGTCGATCGCGCCTGAGCGGACGAGGGTCTCCGCGATCTCCAAAGCCTGCTCGCCGTTATCCGGCTGAGAAACGAGCAGAGAGTCTATATCAACGCCGAGATTTCTCGCATAAACGGGATCGAGCGCGTGTTCGGCATCGATAAAAGCCGCCGTGCCCCCGAGTTTTTGAGATTCCGCGACGATATGTAAAGCGACGGTGGTCTTACCCGAACTTTCGGGACCGTAGATCTCAACTATTCTTCCCTTCGGAACGCCGCCTACGCCGAGCGCAAGGTCAAGAGAAAAAGAACCTGTCGGAACGGCATCGACATTCATATTTGAATTCTGTCCGAGAACCATGACCGATCCGGCTCCGTACGCCTTTTCGATCTGAGACATCGCCGCTTCGAGCGCCTTCTTTTTGTCATTCTCCGCGCCGCTCCGGGCGGCATTCTTTTTTTCTGCCATTATTTTCAGCCTTTCCGACGGGAAACGCCCGTCATAATTTTATATAATTATATACTAATTTTACCCGAAAAGCAATAGTTTGCGCAAAATTTTGATTTTATGATACATTATCACAGACCGCATAAACATAATATCACAAAATGCAACATTTGTCAATACCGCGGGCGACATTTTTCATTTGACATTCGGAAAGATATATGATATACTGTTTTTCGGTAATGCTTATTATATAAGCGATAATAATATTATTGAATGTACGGAGAATGAAAAAATGGACGGATCAAAAGTCATTGCCACGGTCGGAACGGAAAAGATCACGCAGGCGGAATTTGACGCGATGCTCCTTGCGCTCAGACGCCAGGGAAGAGATTTCAGCGACGAGAGAGGAAGAGAAACGATCCTCGACGAACTTATCAGCCAAAAACTTTTTCTGCTCGACGCAAGAAAAAATCTTTATGAGTTCAACCCCGAATTCAAAGCGGAGATGCAGCGCGTCAAGGAAGAAATGCTCGTCAGCTACGCGATGAACAAATCGTTTGAAAGCATAAAAGTCACCGATGCGGAAGCAAAAGAGTTTTACGATGAAAATAAAGACCATCTCGGGAACGGCGAAACGGTCAACGCAAGTCACATCCTCGTTTCCGAAGAAGCGGAGATTATGAGAATAAGAGAAGAGATCGTGAGCGGAGCGATCACCTTTGAAGACGCGGCGAAAAAGTACAGTACGTGCCCCTCGAAGGAAGACGGCGGCAATCTCGGAGATTTCGGAAGAGGACAGATGGTTCCCGAATTCGAGGATGCGGCGTTCGCGATGGAGCCCGGGCAGATCTCCGAGCCGGTGAAAACGCAGTTCGGATACCATCTGATAAAACTCAATTCAAAAGGAACGGCATCGACACCGGATTTCGACACGATCAAGGACAATATAAAAGAGCATCTGCTCAGAGAAAAACGCCAGAAGGCGTTCAGGAGCAAGGTCAACCAGCTCAAAATACTTTATCCCGTCACAAAGGCGTAATATAACATATTCGCGGCAGAGGTCAGGAAATGTATACATTTGAAAGTCTGAGAAAAGAATATCCGACGTTTGTTTACAGGGCGTTTAATCTCGGCGACGAAAACGGGAAACTGAAAGTCACTTATGAATTCGTTCTCGACGATGAGACAGTATTCCGTCCCGTATGGATTTTTCCATATCCGCCGAAAGCGATCGAAAGCGACAGATACGCAAAAACGCTGAAACGGATACTTTTTCTGCTCGGATGCGTCGAGCTTGTCAGTTATTGGAAAGCGGCGTGTCCGCCGAAGGTCGTCATCGAATGCGGAAAACTTTCGGACGAAGAAACAAAGTGGTTCAAAAAACTTTTTTTCAACGGGCTCGGAGAGTTCTTTTACAGGAACGGAATAGAGACGGATGAGGACTCGTTCATGACGGTCGAAAGCCGCGGAGACGTTTTTGAAAAAGAGACATTTGCGGATATATTTACGGGGAATCTGATTCCCGTCGGCGGCGGAAAAGACTCGGTCGTTACGATGGAGTTGCTCCGTCCGCACAGAGACGAAAATAAGGTTTTCATGATAAATTCGCTCGGTTCGGCGGTTGAAACGGCGCGTATCGCGGGTTACGGAGAAAAAGACACGGTCGCCCCCGAAAGACGGCTCGACTTGAAGATCGTCGAATTAAACTCACGGGGTTTTCTGAACGGACACACCCCGTTTTCGGCGATCGTCGCGTTCTCTGCTCTGTTCTGCGCGTTTGCCGAAAGAAAAAGATACATTGTACTCTCGAACGAAAGCAGCGCGAACGATGTTTACGTCAAAGGCACGACGGTCAACCATCAATACTCAAAAAGCATAGAATTTGAAAACGATTTCCGTCGGCTCGTCCGCGACTTTGTCTGCGATAAAATCGAATATTTCAGCCTTTTGAGACCTCTTAACGAGTGGAATATAATCAGAATATTCATCAGATATCCGCAATATCTTTTCGCGTTCAGGAGTTGCAATCTCGGAAGCAAAAAGAATATCTGGTGCGGGAAATGCTCCAAGTGTCTGTTCGTGTATATAATGCTCTCGCCGTTTGTCGAAAAGGAAAAACTGGACGGAATATTCGGGCATGATCTGCTCGACGATCCCGATATGCTGAAATATTTCGACGGACTTGTCAGCGAACGGTTCGACAAGCCTTTTGAGTGTATCGGAACGCGGGAAGAGATCAACGCGGCTCTGACGGCGGCGCTCGAAAAAAGAAAGGGCGACCTTCCCCTGCTCCTTCGCGAATACAAAAATAAATACTTTGACGCAAACTTTGACATAACACCCGTCGAAACATTTTTCGACCGCGAGAACAATGTGCCCGAAAACTTGAAAGAAGAATTGAAATGGAACAAAAACTGATAAGTTTTTTCGAGAATAAAAAAGTTCTGATCCTCGGTTTCGGAAGAGAGGGACGCACGACTTACGAATTTCTCAAAGACAAAGTTCCGTCCGCCCGTATCACTGTTGCCGACGCAAAAGAGCAGACGCTCTCGTCCGTGTCGCCGTGCGGATGCGTTTCCTTTGAACCGCTTGACTGCGACACGGTTTTCGGAGAGCATTACATGGACTGTCTCGGAGATTTCGACGTCATAATGAAATCTCCCGGAATACCCATTCTGAAGGATTACGGAGAACAAACGGAGAGCAGAATAACTTCGCAGACCGATCTTTTTCTGAGATACTGTCCCGCAACCGTAATCGGAGTTACGGGGACAAAGGGCAAATCAACGACGTCTTCGCTGATATATCACATACTGAAAAAATGCGGCAGGAGAACGCGGCTTGTCGGCAATATCGGAGTCCCCGTTTTCTCAGACATGGGAAATATCCGTCCCGACACGGTCGTTGTTTACGAGCTGAGCTGTCATCAGCTTCAATATGTCAAGGCATCTCCGAACATAGCCGTTCTGCTGAACGTTTACAGCGATCACCTCGACCATTACCGTTCGTTTGAAGAATACAGAGACGCGAAATTCAACATTTTCAGGTATCAGAACGAAAACGATACTCTGATAGTCAATTCGGAATGTGAAAATATCGACGTTTCGATGTTTGAAGGCGCAAAACAGCACATTATTTTCGCCAACGACAAAAAAGGATGCGGCGCGGACGATAAATACATGTATGTCTGCGGCGAGGCGATCCCGCTCGAAAGAGTAAAAACCACGCTGATAGGAAAACATAATCTATATAATATTTCCGTCGCGCTGACTGCGGCGGCAACGGTCGGGGTTTCGCTCGGCGAGGCGATCGACGCCGTCGCGGATTTCAAGGGGCTTGAACACAGGCTCGAACTGTTCGCAACGATTGACGGCGTTCGCTGGTTCAACGACTCGATCTCGACTATCCCCGAAGCGGCGATCAATGCGGTTGAGGGAATAGGCGATGTGAAAACACTCATTCTCGGCGGCATGGACAGAGGAGTTCCGTACGGGGAACTTGAAAAATATATCGCCTCGGGCAAGGTCGAAAACGTCATTTTATCTTACGGGAGCGGTAAGCGCATTCTTGACGAAATAAGCCATCTCGAACCGAAATGCAATATTTACGAGGCGGAGGATATATACGAGGCGGCGGACAAAGCGAAAAAAATCACAAAAAGCGGTTCGGTTCTGTTCTCCCCCGCGGCGGCAAGTTACGGTTATTTCAAAAATTTTGAAGACCGAGGCTCAAAATTCAAAGAATACGTTTTGAAAGGAGCAAAATAATGTTTGACATAGAAGAACTCAGAAAAACAGTCTCTTTCCCCTCAGGGGCGAACACGGAGATCCGTTTTCAGAAAAATACGACGAAGCGCGTCAGTTTTCTTGACGGAAGACTTATGTCGAATTCATCTTCATCGGGCGGCGGAGTTTGCGCGCGGATATACAGAGGCGGCTCATACGGTTTTGCATCCTGCCCCGACACAAACGCGGACGGCGTCGGTTTTGTTCTCGGAGAAGCGAAGAAAAACGCCGAACTGCTGTTTTCAAAACAACGGCTGAACAAGCCTTCATTTTCAAAAGTTCCCGCCACCCGTGAGGCAAACAGACATCCCGAGGAAGATTCCGTGTCACAGAAGCAGATAATCGAATTCTGCGCGGACGCCGACGCGTATATTACGAAAAAATATCCGAAACTCGCGTCGCACTCGGTTTCCGTCTCGGGACTTAACATGGAAAAAGCCCTGTTCACATCCGACGGAGTCGTCGCGCATTCGTTCACGCCGAAAACGCAGTTTTATATTTTCATGACAGCCGAGGACGGCGACGGAACTATGCAGGAAATGCTGCTTCCGATATGCGATTTCGGATGTTTTAACGAATTGTACTCATTCCCGTCCGAGTATTACGGACAGATCGACGCGCTGTACGAGGATCTGATGAAAAAATGCGAGGGTGTTTTTGCGGATGCGGGGATAAAGGACTGCATCCTTCATCCCGATCTCGCGGGCATGCTGGCGCATGAGGCTGTCGGTCATACGGTCGAAGCCGATTTTGTACAGTCGGGTTCTGTCGCGGCGCATTGCATGAATAAAAAAGTAGCTTCCGAACTTATAAACATGACCGATTTCGCGAATACCGCTTTCGGAAAACGCTGTCCCATTCCCGTTTACGTTGACGACGAGGGTGTGGAAGCGAAAGACGTCAGGATAATTGAAAACGGCGTCCTCAGGAGTTATATGCACAACCGCGAATCCGCCGAACTTTACGGAGTTGAACCGACGGGCAACGCGAGGGCGTACGCTTTTTCCGACGAACCTCTTATAAGAATGAGAAACACATTCGTCCTCCCGGGAGAATCAAAACTCGACGAGATGATCGCATCGATAAAAGACGGTTATTATCTGACCAAATCGGGAAACGGACAGGCGGACTCGACGGGAGAATTCATGTTCGGCGTCGATATGGGATACGAGATAAAGAACGGAAAACTCGGACGGGCGATCAAGTCGACCACCATATCGGGCGTCGCGTTTGAAATGCTGAAAACCGTAACCATGGTGTCCGACGATCTGACATGGACAAGTTGCGGAATGTGCGGCAAAAAACAGCCTATACCCGTGTCTATGGGCGGGCCGGCGATCAAATGCAGGCTCAACGTCGGTGGCAGATAAGGAGGGAAAGACATGAACGAAAAAGACAGCGCGCTGTTTTTGCTTAACGAAATCAAAACTTTCGATGCCGACTGCGGAGAAGTATGCGTTATCAAAACACAGACGACCGAAGTGTATTACGAGTCCGGGAAAGTCAGTATGATAAGAACGAACGAAAACATTTCGGCAAACGTAAAGGTTATAAAGGATAACAAAAAAGGCATCGTTTCGACAAACGATATATCGACCGAAGAAGCAAAGAAAAAAATCGTCTCAGATGCTCTCGAAAGCGCGGCAAGCGCCCCCGAAGACGATGCGAACGGGATATCGGACGAGCCGTGCGACAGGACGTTCGTCTACGGCACTCCCGAAAAAGATACCGAAAAACTTTATGACAGACTTGCCGAGTTCATAGGCGAAACAAAAAAGAAGTATCCGAAAATATCCTTTGACTCGATCACGGCAAACCATGTTTCGGTCGAAAGAGTATACAAAAACACGAACGGCGTGAACATAACCGAGAAATACGGTTATTACACTTTCAGTCCGATGTATATGGCGGTCGACGGAGAAAAAACGTCTTCGTTCAACTATTCGGGAGTTATGATAAAAGATCTCGGTGCTCCGTTCATGACGCTCGGACAAACGGAAATGCTGCTTGCAGAAACCGAAAAGCAGACCGAAACGATCTGTGCGGAAGGAAAACTCGTCGGCGATATAATCGTCACCCCGCAATGTCTTTCCGAACTGCTCGCATGCATCGAGGACAATTTTCTGTCTGACTCCGTACTCATAAACGGAACCTCGCCTTACCGCGACAAACTCGGGCAGAAGATCGCCGCTCCGTCCGTCACCGTGCTATCCGCGCCCCTCTCCGAAGAGATCGTCGGCGGTTACAGATCGACTTCCGACGGCTATATCGCGGAAAATATGACGCTTATCGAAAACGGCGTTCTTAAAAACTTTGTCGTTTCGCGTTACGGGTCAAAGCGCACGGGGCTTCCGAGAAGCAAAAACGACGGCGGATGCTATATTATGAACGGCGGAAACACAAGTCTTTCCGACATGATAAAAAACGTCAAAAAAGGTCTTATAATGAACCGTTTCAGCGCGGGCTCGCCCGGCGTCAACGGAGATGTGACAGGCGTTGCGAAAAACAGTTTTCTTATTGAGGACGGAAAAATCGTCGGAGCGGTCAGCGAAACCATGTTTTCGGGAAATCTGACCGAAATGCTTCTTAACGTGCGCGCGATCTCCGAGGAACGGATCAACGACGGGTCAAGCATACTTCCGTGGGTCGATTTCGGCGGCGTTACAATATCGGGCAAATGACTTATTACGATAAAAATGCGCTGAAACTTGCGCACGAATACCTCAAAGAGAATGTCCGAGAGAGAGATACCGTCGTCGATGCAACGGCGGGAAAAGGCAGAGACACGCTCCTGCTTGCTTCTCTCGTCGGTGAAAAAGGCAAGGTCTTTTCCATCGACATTCAACAGACGGCGATAGACGGAGCAAAAGCACTTATCTCCGAGAACGGGCTTAAAGACCGCGTCGAATTCATCTGCGACTCGCATGTGAATATCAAAAAACATGTTCCGAAGGCAGACGGCGTCGTTTTCAATCTCGGCTGGCTTCCCGGCAGTGATCACGAGATCAGGACAAGCGCGGAAACGAGCGTTTCGGCAATCGGCGCGGCAACCGAAGTATTGAAAGAAAACGGGTTTGTCGTCGTGTGCATATACTACGGAGGTCTGTCGGGTTTTGAAGAAAGAGACACGGTTCTTTCGTTTCTCGAATCGCTCGATCCGAAAGTCTTCACCGTCGCTGTCACACGGTTTGCGAACAGAAAAGGCTGTCCGCCGATCTTTGCGGTCATAGAAAAAAACCGCCCGTAGGCGGCGGTCAAAAAAATCTCGGGATATATCCGAAAAATTGCGGATATATCCCGTTTATTTTACTTTTCCGGAACAGGGATAGGTTCACATCCGAAATGCTCGCCGTTTTCGGTGTATCCGAGAAAATAGCGCGGATCGGCGTCCGTCAACGCTCTGAAAAGCCGTATATCCGCATCATATATTTCCGAAGTCAGCCGTTGGTAAAGCGCGTCGGCAGGGCCCCGTCTCGGCTCAAACGGCAGTCCGTGAAACTCAGCCCAATTCTCGATGTTTCTGCGTCGGACATAACAAAGCGGGCGTATGATCTTTCCTTTTTTCGGAGGAAGAGTAGCCGCCGTTCCGTTATAAACGATGTTTTCGAGTGTCACGGCGCATATATCGTCAAAACAGTCGCTCTCGGCTGTCTTGTCGTATTCGCCGAAAGGCTCGGAAACGGTTATTCCCACCATTTCAAACAGCGCAGACCTCTCATCGGAAGCAAATTCGACGGTTATCGGGTGATCACTGTATTTTTCAAGCATCTGCATACATTTTGCAAGCAGAACGGACTGCGCGTTCGGTTCGACGCGAACGAGTATCCTGTCATTCGGAGAGGTCATTGAAAATTCCTGTAACGCCTCGATAAAACGGCGCCGTATGTTTTTGCGGAAACGCTTTGTCAGCCCGCGCTCGATCGTCGTCGCATCGTCCGTATCGGATCTCTCCTTTCAAATGATCTTACTCTTTTTCCGTTTGATGCGTCACCGTGAGGAAAGAGCATACCGCAACCGTCATCAATCCGAAAATAAGCGCAAAAAGACCGCTTTTTTCTGTTCAGAAACACTTGCCGAGGCGGTGAGTTCTGCAATTCTCGGTCTTTCCGCAGTAGTAACAGAGTTCGTTTTCTCCCCCGCCGTTTTTTTCAAAAGAGCGAAGGTTTTCAACAGTTATCTGAGCGATATTGTTCAGCGCTTCCGCAGTCAAAAACGCCTGATGGGAAGTCACGATTACATTAGGCATGGAGATGAGCCGCGCAAGCGTATCGTCGCTGACGATATGCCCCGAAAAATCCTCAAAGAATATATCCGCTTCTTCCTCGTAGACATCGAGACACGCCGCGCCGATCCGTCGGCTTTTGATCCCCTCGAGAAGCGCTTCCGCGTCGATAAGAGCGCCGCGCGAAGTGTTCAGAATAAACACGCCCTTTTTCATTTTCGGGATCGAATCCGAATCGATGAGATGATATGTGTCCTTCGTCAGAGGACAATGAAGGGAAATAATATCGCTTCGCGCAAAAAGTTCGTCGAGCGAAACATACTCCGCTCCGCAGTTTTCCGACGGGTATTTATCGAAAGCGATGACTTTCATCCCGAAGCCTTTGCATATATCGATAAATATCCTGCCTATTTTTCCCGTTCCGACAACACCGACAGTTTTTCCGTAAAGATCGAAGCCCGTCAATCCGTTGAGACTGAAATTAAACTCCCGTGTTCTGTTATACGCCTTATGGATGCGCCGCACGGACGTCAGAAGCATTGCCATCGTGTGCTCGGCAACGGCATGGGGAGAATACACGGGAACGTGAAAAACGTGCAATTTTTGATACGCATGGCGCACATCGACGTTGTTGAATCCCGCACAGCGGAGCGCGATAAGTCTGACTCCGTTTTCATAAAGGCGGTCGATGACATTTGCGTTCACATCGTCGTTGACAAACACACAAACGCCGTCAAATCCTGCGGCAAGCCCGACGGTATCCTCGTTCAGTCTCGTCTCAAAATATTTGAAAGTGATCCCGTCATGATCCGTCCGATCGAACGATTCGATATCGTAAGATTTCGCGTCGAAAAAAGCTATCTTCATTTACAATTTGATCTCCTGTATTCCGAATATCCTTTGCTTTAATTATTTCCCGTTTTTGAAAACATATTTGCGGAGTTTCGCGAAATATATCATTCTCAATCGGTCAAGACAAAAATCAAGTATAACGAACGTAACGTTTCCGAGAGCCAAAGTTGCGATCAGGAGCATAGTTCCGGTCGTTTTGAACTCCTCAACAAGCGCGGTCATATTGAAAACGAATATCAGAAGCGCGTAAAGCGCAACCGTCGCCGTATTGAAGAACAAAAGTTTGACGGACACACGGAAGACGGCAAGTCGGATACGGTCAAAAAACTTTTTGACTATCGGATAGTATCCGAGAAAAACAAATACCGCCGCGGTCTCTTTGTCCGCCGTGAGAAGGACGGCAAGGACGGCAACGACCGCATAAGCGGTAAGCCCGTACTTCGTTCCGCACTCGCAGTCGATCGGCACAAGAAGCATCGCGGCAAGCGCGGGACAGCAGTAAACGGCGATCGGAATAACGCCGCCGAAAAGCATGACGACAACTCCGAGCGCGCACAGAACTCCGCAAAGCGCGAGTTTTTTGACTTTTTCCGAAGTCCTCACCTTAAAGGCTCCTTTTTGATCTTGCTGTATTTGCGCGGATACATATCGGGAGTATCCGCAACTTTTTCAAAACAGAATATGTATCTGTCGCTTCCGTCGGACAAAGTGAACCCGTCGCGGATCGCCGTTCGCGCGCCGAGCGTTTTCAGTCCGTTTTCGGCTTCTTCCAGTTCGGCAAGTCCTCCGCTCCCCTTCATGGAAACGAAAAGTCCCCCGACCCTGACAAGCGGCACGCAAAGTTCGGAAAGAATGTCGAGCCGCGCGACGGCGCGGCTGACGCAAACATCAAAATGCTGTCTCAGAGTTTCTTCCCTTCCGAGTTCTTCCGCCCGTGCGGCGGCAACACCGACGGAAAGTCCGAGATCGCGCGAAACGCCGTCGACGAACGCAAGTTTTTTTGCGACCGAATCGACCGCGAGAATTTTTATGTCGGGTCTGACTATTGCCAGAGGAAGACACGGAAAACCGCCGCCGCAGCCGACATCGACCGCTTCCGCATTTATAGGGATATACCTCGCAACGCGGACGCAGTCGGCAAAATGCTTAACGATGACCTCGTCTCTTTCGGTGATCGAAGTCAGATTCAGACTGCGGTTGACCTCTGTCAGTTTATCGTATAAAAATTCAAACTTGTCCGCAAACGCGACAAATTCTTCGAGTCCGTTCTTTTTGAAAATCAGTCCGAACGCCTCGGAAAAATCGTTCATCTGCCGTCTCTCCACGCCGTATACGCGTCGCAGATCCGATCGAAGTCGAGTTCGGCGGTCGATCCGAGCGGGAGATCGGGATGTACGCTTGTCACTTCGATATTGATGCCGACCGAAAATATTCCCGCGGCGTGTATCGCTTCGATCCCGCTTTGAGCGTCTTCGACGCCGACGCAGTCTTCGGGGGATAACCCGAGTTCGGAAGCGCAGAGCGCAAATATTTCGGGATCGGGCTTCGGTTTCGACACCTTCGCCGCGTCCGCAATATAGTCAAAACTGTCTTCGAGTTTCAGAACGCGCAGAACGGTCGCCGCGTTTTTTGAAACGGACGCGACCGCGGATTTGATCCCCTTCCCGCGCAGAACGGCAAGCAGATCGGATATGCCGGGCAGAATGTCCCGTTCCGTCATTTTCAGTATTGACTTTTTATAAAATTCGTTTTTCTCATCAGCAAGCGCGGCTTTTTCGTCTGCGGAAAAATTCCGCTCAACTCCGTTATGCGCGAGGATGATCTCAAGCGAAGTCAGACGGTCAACGCCCTTCAGTTTTTCATTGACGGACGTGTTGAAATCGAGCCCGAGCCTGTCGGCGAGTTTTTTCCACGCAAGGAAATGGTAACGGTCCGTACTCGTCAGAACGCCGTCAAGATCGAATATAAAGGCTTTCGGTTGCATAAAATCTCCTTTTCCGCTATCCCGATCGTTATCTTTTTCCGTACCCGACCTTTGTTTTATCCTTCACGGTATATTCTTTGCCGCCGCAAAGGAAAGATACATCCTTATCTCCGCTCAGGCGTTTTACCGTCAGCGTTTTTTTGTCGGCGCAAACTTCAAGACGGCAACCGTGCCAATAGATCTTCGTGCGGACCTTTTTCCATGTTTTCGGAAGATTCGGCTGAATACGAAGTTTCTGCCCGTAAAGGCGGACGCCGAGATAGCCGAAAACGGTGCACTGCCATATACCGCCCAAAGACGCGGCATGAAGTCCGTCGTTGCTCGAACGCATTTCCTTGTCACCGAGGTCGAGCCTCGACGCTTTTTCAAAAAGGCTGTAAGAATAATCCGAAAGACCTATATCGGCGGCGAGAAGAGCGTATGTCGAAAGGCTCAGCGACGACAAATGAGTGCATCTCGCCTCATAATATTTGAGGTTTCTCTCTTTTTCTTCGGGGGTGAACAGATCTTCGAGAAGCAGGAACAGCGCGGTAACGTCCGCCTGCTTGGAGATTTGATAATTATTGACCTCCACGTTCGGGAAAGGAGCCTCGCCTTTTTTGAAAGCAGTCAGGTCATAATCGGGAAGCGTCAGATACTTGTCGTCCTGCGGGAGAAGACCGTCCTTGTTCATCTTCGGCAGATAAAGTTTTGCGGACTTCGTTTTCCAATCGGGGTATACCTTTTCGAGTTCGAGTTTTTCGGAAAGAGACTTAAAGAGATCGGGTGAAACCTTTTTAAGTTTTTCATAGTACTCGATCGCAAGTTCAAGGTTGAGATTTGCCAGATAGTTGGTGTAAGCGTTATTGTCGATCTCCTCATGGAATTCATCTGGCCCGATAACGTTTCTTATCTCATATCTGTCAAGTTCGCTGTTGTATTCAAAACGGGAAACCCAATAACGCGCGGTATCGAAAAGAAGCTCATAGCCGTACTTTTCCATAAAATCCTCGTCGCCTGTCACGGAGTAGTAAAGATGAACGCCGTAAGCGACGTCGGCGGTTATATGCTGTTCGATCTTGCCTGTTTTGCACCAGCCCGGAGTCTCCTCATCGTTGTCGAGCCATGCGGCTTCCCACGGGAACATTGCGCCCTCGTAGCCGTTGTCTTTCGCCTTTTTACGCGCTCCGCCGAGCCCGTACCAACGCGAAGTCAGCAGACTTCTCGCAACCGAAGGTCTCGCGAAAACGAATGCGGGAAGCATATATATTTCCGTGTCCCAGAACGCGTGACCGCAATAGCCGGGGCCGGAAAGTCCCTTTGCGCCGATATTCATGCGGTCGTCATGCGCGGGAGTCATAACGCTGAGGTGATATACAGCGAATCTGTACGCAAGCTGGTCAAAGTCATATTTGCAGTCGATCTTCGCGTCCATGTCGTTCCAGACTTTTTTCTTCCAAGCGGAAGCGGATGCGTTCAACAGCGCGTCAAAGCCCTTTTCAGAGGCTTTCAGCGCGGCTTTTTTTCCGACAGTTTTCAGTTTTCTGAGAGTAAGCCCCTCGGATGTTCTGTCACGGGTGGTATATATCGAAGCGAATTTTTCGAGAGTCAGGGTCTGCCCCGCACGGAGGTCTTTTTCAAAGACATCCTCTGCGTGCATTCTTCCTTTCTTCGTTGCTTTTGCCGCGTCGCAGACATTGACAACGGTCGAAACGAAATCGATACCGCTTTCCTTCGTTGTCTGAACAAACTGTATGTAATCTTTCGCAAACAATGACTTTTTCTCGCAATGAGGTCTGTCCTGAGTTTTTGCGTTCAGACCGCTCGAGATCGCGATATGTGCGTCCGAAACGGCGGTAACGCGGATCTTCGACGCGTAAATATGCAATTGAGCCATGGAGATCATTCTTTCCGACTCGAAGCGGATCTGTTTTCCGTTCGGAGAAGTCCAATCGAAAGAACGGGAAAGAAGTCCGTTTTTCAGATCTACGGAAACGGAATAGTTCGAAAGAACGCCTTTTCTCAAATCAAGTCTTTTTCCGTCAACGAAAACATCGACGGGCGACACATCGGCGCAGAACGGAAGTTCCGTCGGCGAGTCGCCGAAGCGGTCGAACGTTCCCGCGATCAGCGTCGAGCGAAGCTGTTGGGGATACTGTTCCTCAGTCGAAGCCCTCATGCACATATATCCGTTTCCGATACACATAACCGACTCGTATTTATAAAGATACCCTTTGTCATGTCCGAATTCATCGGCCGCGACGATCCAATTTTTTTTGTCGCCTTTTCCGCTGTCGTAGATCATTTTTTGCACCTCTGCAATATAAATATCTTTGTATCAAATGATAGCACAGATCGTTCGAAAAGTCAACCGAAGTCTAAAAAATTCCTTTTACGTTCGATTTTTTCCGATGGGGAAAAAACCGTTTCGGATCAAGCATAAAACCCGTTCCGCAAGCTATAATAGTATCGGGTGATTCTTTTGAAAATCGATCTGAAAAAACTTCTTGTCGCGCTTGCGGTTCCGCTTGCGGTCGGAGGGCTTTCCGCGCTTCTGTCAAACGTTGCGACGGAACGCTTTGACAGCCTCGAAAAACCGCCTCTCGCGCCGCCGTCATGGGTCTTTCCCGTTGTCTGGACGGTTCTTTTCGTTCTTATGGGCATAGCGTCATATCTCGTCGCGGTTGAAAAAGCGGAGGAAAAACAGAAAAAAGCCGCGCTGACCGTTTACGGAATTCAACTCGCGTTCAACTTCGCATGGACGCTGATATTCTTTAACGCGGGTGCCTATCTGTTCGCATTCGTATGGCTGATAATCCTGTGGCTTCTGATAATCGCGACAGTATACCTTTTCTCAAAGATCAGATTTGCTGCGGGGCTTTTGCTCGTTCCGTATGCGCTGTGGGTCGCGTTCGCAGGATATCTGAATTTTTCGATATATCTTCTGAACCGATGATCTCTCTTTCCGAAAACAAAAAACATCTCCGCGCGGTTGTTATTCCGCGGGAGATGTTTTACTGTATATGAGCAAGAGGAACATTCAAAAATTTTCGTTTCTGCGGTCGAACCGTGCATCGGAGAAGCAAGAGACGCGTCTGTATGAAATCCTTACGGTTTCCGCACTGTTTCTCCCGTTGGATGCAGACCGAACGTCAATGCGGTCATTGCCGCTCCCGTATCATTCCATGAAAAGAATGCGAAACTCGGTTTTCGGCGCACGTCGCGTTCTTTTCTTCCGTTAAAGAACTTTTTCATCTTTCTTTCCTTCCGTCTGTAAAGAGGTTCTCCGAGGCACGGATCTTTCTCCGCCGCCGTTGCCGCACCGACGGCAATATTCCGCTTCCGTCCGAAAAATTGAAGCGCACGGGGTCGGACCCCGTGCGCTTTACCGTAGATCGGGATCTTTATTCAAATATGATTTCGAGAGAACCGAGGTTGTTTTCCCCCGCAAGTCTGACTCCCATCGCACCGGGCTCGGTTTCATGCTGAGGTATCTTGACCGAACCGAGGCTGTTTTCGATGTTCGAAAAGACCTTCCATTCTTTCGGGATATGAACAACGACAGAGCCGCAGTTGTTTTCAACGTTGATAACGCCTTCGCCCTTGTACCTGTCCGCATTCTCGATATATACATGTGTGAGACCGCAGTCGTTTTCTATGTTATAACTTCCGAGATCGGACGCGTCAATATAGACCGTGGAAGCCCGTGTAAAATTCTTTTTCGTTATGCCGTCGCCGGTCTTATGCTTTTTCAGATTTCCGCCGAGCGTTCCGACTCCGATCGTCAACAGAAGCGCGGCGAGAATGACGATCCAGTTTGAGATCAGATCCGTATCGGGCGCGCCGCACCAAACGGCGATCTGACCCTCAAAGAGAAGGAAGATAAAAGAGAGCGGGAAAAATATCCGCGAGAATTTCAGATCTACTATCTCGGCGATCAGCCATGCGAGGCACAGGATCCCGCCTGCGATACGCCAGAACGAAAGATCCGCGCCGCCTATCGAGATGCCGAGCCCGTCAAGGATAAGAACAACTGCCGCGCAAACAAGAATTATGCCGAAAAACAAACCGTTTCTGCCCTTTTTCATTTTTTTAACCTCGTTTCTTCTATCGTTTCTCTGAACGCTTTGTAATACATTCTCGAAACATAAACTATTTTGTTTGAATTTTTGAAATGCACTTCGCTTGCGCCCGTCACCGAACGCTGAACGGAGAACACGAGCGCCGTGTTTATCAGACACGATTTAGAGCCTCGGACGAACGTTCTCGGAAGTATCTCCGAAAGTTCGTGAAGCCGCATCCGACAGGAAAACATTCTGTCCGCGGTATGCGCCGAAATATGCCCTTCGTCCGTTTCAAAGAAAAGTATCTCTTCGCAGGGAATATAGCATTCAACGTCTCCGAGGAACATTGCTATCTCGCTTTTTCGTTCAAGCAGTCCCTCGATCGCGGAACTCAGCCGATAAACGGTATTGTCAGCGCTCGGAGAACGTATGACGACTTCTGCGGTCGCGTCCGGGTCGATCTCGATCCTGAGTTTCACTCGCTCATCTCCTTTCGACGACGTAATTATACAATATTTTCATCGGCTTGTAAAGACCTTTTCGCCGACAGGTCGTTTTTTTGCGCCGAGAGGTAGCCGATCTTTGCCGAATGCATGATTTTATGAAAAAACGGCTCCCAAAACCATTGAAGTCACCGCTTTGTCACATACAACGCCTTTTATCATGGTATAATCGGAGACAGAGAAGTTTTTTTATGAAATCATAAGGAAAAACGCCCTTTTGATTGTATAATTAACAGAAGGGGCGGAAGACCCGACCGTCAGGAGGAGAAAGCCTTGGATAACGGGGCATACAACTATCGACGTTTTCTCGAAGGTGACGAGTCCGCGTTTGTCGAGATCATGAACGAATACCGCGAGGGACTTATATTCTTTATCAACAGGTATCTGAACGATCTTCATGCGGCGGAAGACATTTCGATGGACTGTTTTGTCGATCTGCTTGTTCACAGGTACAGATACAATTTCAAAGTTTCGCTGAAGACCTATCTTTACATGATAGGTCGGTCGAAAGCACTCAATTTTCTCAAAAGACGGAAAATGATCTCATCCGTCGAACTTTCGGAAGCCGAAAACAGGATATCCGATGAGAAAACTCCGGAAGACGCTTTCCTTGACAGCGAAAAAAAGAGGTCTGTCTTCGAGGCGCTGAAAAGCCTGTCGGAAGAAATGCGCACGGCGGTATATCTCGTTTACATAGACGGTATGTCATACGGCGAAACCGCAAAAATCATGAAGAAGAACACGAAGCAGATAGACAACCTTTTATACAGGGCGAAAGCCGAACTGCGCTCAGCGCTCGGGAAGGAGGGCAAAGATCTCGAATGAAAAATATTGATGAATACAGCAAAGAAGTGTTCGCCCGCCGCGACGCTGTTATAAAGAAAAAAAGAAGAACACGGCGCGCCGTCTCCGTGCCCGTATCTGCGCTTTGCATCGTGCTTCTGTCGGTCATCGCCGTCCGTCAGTTAGGAGGTGAAAAAACATCGAACGCCGTTGGCTCGAATTTTGAAGGAAAAGAAGAAACATATAAAACGGAGTTCAACGACGAACCGACGGATCATCGCATACCGAACACTTCCGAAGAAAATACTAACACGAAAAACGAAGAACCGCTCCCTCCCGGAATTAACCTTTTTTCATACAAGGACGATTTCGAACTGTACAAAGCGGAAGCCGAGACCGAGGGATTTGCAAACACGGACATAGCCCCCGTTACGGACAAAGACGAGGCTGTTGAAAGAGCGAAAAACGAACTCGGCAAAGAATACAGTGAAACGGATGTCGCTTATGACAAAGACGAAGATGTCTGGAGAATAATTTTTTCCGAGGGGAAAAATATTTACGGCGGCTGTGTCAGCATATATCTGAGCGCAGACGGGATAACCCTTATGGCGGTTTACGGAGAATAAAAAAAGGAGACCTTTCATGAAAAAATCATCGATCATCGGAATCACAGCGCTGCTTCTCGCGATCATCGTTTGCCTCAACATATCCGGATGCGCGAGCAGATTTCAAGCGGCAGACCTGACAAAAGACATCGTACCGTTAAAGGTGACGGGAAAGACTCCCGACGCGCGTTTTTCAAACGCGCAGATAAAATTCGCCCTCGATCTCTTCGCCGGCACATTTATGGAAAAGCAAGGCGAAAACATTCTCATCTCTCCCCTATCTGTGACTGCGGCGCTTGCGATGACCGCGAACGGAGCGGACGGAACGACGAAACAGCAGTTCGAGGCAGTTCTCGGTTCGGGCATCGAAACGGACGAACTGAACAAATATCTTTATTCTTTTTTGCAAAGTCTTTCGAATGAAGAAAAAGGCAAACTGAAGATCGCGAACTCGATCTGGTTCAAAACAACGGACAATTCATTCACGGCGGACAAAGACTTTCTGCAAAAGAACGCGGATTGGTTTTCGGCGTCCATTTACGGCTCGGATTTCGATTCACAGACGGTCAAAGACATTAACGCGTGGGTTTCCGAGAAAACCGACAATATGATAGACAGGATCGTTGACGAAATTTCCGACGACACCGTTATGTTTCTGGTAAACGCCCTTGCGTTCGATGCGAAATGGCAGGACATTTATACGAAAGAAAACATCTCCGACGGAGAGTTCACATCTCTCGGAGGTCAAAAAAGAACGGTCGGGATGATGCATTCATATGAGCATAAATATCTCGATGACGAAAACGCGACGGGATTTGTCAAAGATTATGCGGGCGGCAGATATTCATTCGTCGCATTGCTTCCGAACGAGAGCGTTTCACTTTCGGACTATGTGGAGACGCTTGCAAACACATCTCCCGAAAAACTCGTAACATTTCTCTCTTCGCCGAAAAACGCAACTGTCGAAGCGACAATGCCGAAATTCGGATACGATTTCGAGATGAAACTGAACGATACGCTCGCTTCGCTCGGACTTTCCGACGCATTCGATTCATCGAAAGCCGACCTTTCGAAACTCGGAAATTGCAGCGACGGAAATAATCTTTATATAAACGAAGTTCTGCACAAAACGCATATTGAAGTCGGCGAACGCGGGACAAAAGCGGGAGCGGTCACATCGGTTGCAATCAACAAAGAAACGGCGATAGAGTTCGACAAAGTGCAGATCGTCACGCTCGACAGACCTTTCGTATATATGATCTTCGACAACGAAACCTCGATGCCGATATTTATCGGAGCGGTCGCGGATATACAACAATAAATACCGCGAAAACAATTTCAATGAATGCTGCAAAACAACCGCATAAAACGAAATCCCGACGATCTTGTGTTGAAATAGAAATAATGGTCATGCGGAAAAAAACGTTTGTCTGCGCAACGCGCCGACAAGCGAAAATTAAGGAGACGCGGCATTCAATCCGCGTCTCCTTCTCTGTCTGTTTTATATTCCGCTATATCCGAGAGGTCACATTCGAGTATTCGGCAAAGTTGATCGAGGGTGTAAGTGTTAACATTATGGTTTTTTCTCAATCGGTCAAGTTGCCCGTTGCTTATTCCGTTTTCTTTTATCAGTTTGTACTGCGAAACTCCTCGCCTTTTCATCGTTTCCCAAAGTCTGTCGTATACGATCATTTTTTATCCCTCCCACATTTTTTTCAGTATAAGATATTGTTCGCCTCTTGACAATTGCCCGTAAATGGGCTATAATATTATTGTCCTTAATCGGGCTATAAAATTTAGGAGGATTTATCAAATGAAAGAAACCATTGTTCGCACTGTCAAAAATGATTTATTGTTAAGCAGTTAGGGGAAGAAATCACTGCCAACCTTTCTCTTGCTAATCATTGCTTCTGCTTTGATATTGATTATACTATCATAGAATTTAAGCCGTCAAAAAGTCTACCATATGACGACAAAAAAAATGAGGTCTTGATCTTATGAAAAAAACAAACACTATTATCACTCTTTTGTTTACCTTGTTGTTATTGCTTTCTATGACAGGTTGCGAGTGAGTTCTGGAGATCTGTATTCATTCGATGGAGGTCTCGCTAACGAGATAAGGAATAATAAAGCGTTGAGCATAGTCATAACAACATCATCAAAATATCAATCTGTACCTGATACTTATAATTTCAAGGTGGATAATATTGGGCTTTCAGATTTAATAAAATAATACCACAGGATAAAGATATATAGGAATATCAATTTCATTAACAGGAGGAAACAGAATTATGAAAATCAAAACAGCATGTCTATTCATTGTGGGTATAATTGCAATAGTTCTATCAATAGTTTGCTATTCAATGAATGCCGGGCATAGTGAGTCAAACGAGTATTACGGAGGTAACGCATATACTGGTATTCAGCACGCGGCAGCTCAAACAGCACGTAATCTGCTTGCAACAAATAAAATACTAAAAATGGCTTTTGGATCTACCCTCTTGGTTTCTGGATTAACCATGATCGGTATGGGAATTAGCTCTGCAGTCGAAAAAGAGAAAAAGGTTAAGACGTGCGCGCAAACAGTTCTTTCTGAAAACAATAATCCAAGTAACGAACAGACTACGATAAGTCCAAATATCAATACAAGTCAAATACTATAGAGATTAAATGACTCGTTAATATTTCACCTTGCTGCCCGAAGTAAAATTCGGGCAGCTTTTGTTTTTCAAATAATAAAGAAAGGAACAACCGTATGGCAAAAAAGCCACTGCCTGTACATGTAGACAAGGAGGAGGCACGGCTCAAAGGTAACACTGCACATGGATAATGACATCTTTCTGCTCCTTAATCAAAAACAATGAAAAAAACCTTTGCGGCGAATCCCGACAATGAAGCATGTTGATAACAGATTGCAAAGATGAGATTGAATAATATTACCAAATAAACAGAAACAGCCCTGCGGCGTAAGCGTTCGCTT
>OLPF01000749.1_pt1 | contig 31298 bp, 41 predicted proteins | sample 1673121 | NCBI WGS metagenome assembly OLPF01 (sample SAMEA3136756, study PRJEB25190) | human gut metagenome
GTTTTTATTCCCGCCGCATCCACAATTCCGCGAATGCTGTATCTCATGCCGATATCGCCCTCAACCGTGCGCTTGATATACGGCTCGGGCAAACCCTTGAGCATGGTTCGCGGGTCGGTCGGCATTCCGTTTGCAACGGAATAAACATCCGTTGTTGCGCCGCCGACATCAACGGCAACAAGTTCCCCAAGCCCGCGGGAATTATCCGTTCCCTCCGCAAGCAGCTTCATTGCCGCCATAACTGCGGAAGGCGTCGGCATCATAATGCCGGAAATAAGTTCGCTCGCCTTGGTAAGTCCCTTTGCCTGCACGATTCTTTTAAGGAAAACTTCGCGAATCTCTTTCTGGGTCGGTTCAATGTTAAGCGTGCCGAATTTCGGCATAACATTTTCGCAAATATGCACTTCGCGCCCGTCGAGAATGCGCTCGCACTGCCGCACGGCATTTCGGTTGCCCGCAAGGATGATGGGAAAATCTCCGCCTATATCCGCAAGCACGTGCGCATTATGCAGAATGCAGTCGGTATTGCCGCCGTCCGTGCCGCCGGGGCCAAAGGGACGGCCGCCTCCACCCGAGCCGCCATCCCCGCCCTTGGCGAAGTTGGCCCCGCCGCCCTGGCCGCCGCCCGCCACCGCTCCGAAGGCCGTGCTGTTGCCGCCCGCGGGACCGTTGTAGCCCTGACCGTTGCCGGCCGCGCCACCCGCGCCCACAACGACGGAATATCCCGTGCCGACGGAGAGTGTGGGAACCGCGGCGGTCTTGGTATAACCGCCGCCGCCGCCCGCACCGAAGTCGCCCCCGCCGCCGCCGCCGCCCACCAGAAACGCCTGCGCGCCCTGCGTCCCGGCGCTGCCGACATAGGAGAAGGTAAGCGTGCCGCTGGTGAGCAGCCTCAGCCGCCAGTTGAAATTGCCCTCGTCAATGAGCTGATGCGAGCCGGTATAGGTATACGTGGGCAGGTAGGAGCGCACGGTGAGGGTGGCGGTGCGGCTGTTGACGCTGCCGGCCTTGTTGGTGACCTTGCAGTAGACGCTGTAGGTGGCCGCCGCCGTCAGCCCTGTGAGGGTGAGGGAGGCGGCGGTGCCCCCGGAGACGGCCGCGCCGTTTCGGTACCACTGGTAGGTATACTCGGCGGGCCTGCCGGGGGTCGTGATGCTGACCGAAAAGCTCGCGCTGGCGCCGGCCGCCGCGGTGACGGTCACATCCTTTGGATAGGAGGCGCTGAGCACGGGCAGCTCGTAGCTTTCGCCGCCGCGCCGCACAATCAGGCATTCACCCATGTTATCTCACCACCTTCAAAATGACCGGCAGGTTGACCGCCGGTTTGTCTTCGTAGCAATACGCCGTGATCTGGCCGTTGCCCGCCGTGACGCGGCCCACGAACCCCCACGCCTCGGTGAGCGCCGTACCCTGCGCGGACCCCGACGCGCCGCTCATGTCCACGTCCACGAAGGGATCGTCCGTAGCCAGCACGCCCGCGGCCGACGCGGTCTGCGTGTAGGGGGTCGAGGCGCTCCATCCCGCGGCGGTGAGCGTTGCGGAGTAGCGCGCCGTGGTCGCCTTGCCTTCAATCTGCGAAAGCAGGTTGCCCACAATGTCGCCCTCCAGCATGCCTTTGATCTCGTCGAACCATGCCGTAAATTCGTTCTGCTCCGTTTCCTTCCACGCGCCGAAAACATTCTGCTCATTTTCACGCCACGTGGCAAACCCCGCCTGCTCCGTGCCCTTGAAGGATGCCAGATCGGCCTGAATCTGGTTGTAGAGGGCGGTGGTGTCGATTTTGCTGTTGATCGCCGCAACTATCCCGCACCGGCTCGTGTCCAGCCGGGTATCGGTGATGCGCTCCTGGGCGATGGCGGTGCTGTTGGCGGGGATGAGCACGTTGGCCAGCCCCAGCTCCCACACGGTGCCGTCGCGGGTGAGGGCGGGGGCCTGCGGCGCGGGCGAGGGCGTGCCCTGATGTACCTCAAGGTGGATGTCGCGTACCGGCTCGGCCACGTCCATGCGCAGTACCACGGTGTCGATGCGCGGGTACTGCACGTCCGCTGTAACCGTCAGCGTCTCAGGCACGATGGCAAAGCCGAACCGCCCGCCTATCACGCAGCTGCCCGCGCTCACCTCCACCTGCATGCCGGTTTTGGCCGTCACGGCAAACATGCCGCTGCCAAATACGCCGTTGGTCAGGAACGCCGCCAGCAGCCGTGCAAACTCCGCGCTGCCGCTGGCCCGGTCGTATTGAGGGATGCCGCTGGAATCGTATCCGGTGATCTTGCTGTCAAAGGGTAGGGAAAACATGAGAATTAATGCACCTCCATTTGTGGTGAGTGGTTGAAAAAACGATCGCAGGGATGCGGGCAGTCCATGCGCCGCGATCCCCGATGGCGGCGAAGCGCCCCTCCGGCACCCGGTGGCGCCTGTGCGCAGCCGCCGGGCTATACCCCCGTCTTTGGGCTGTTGATCGTCGCCGTCTGCCAGTCGTTCCCTGGCAGGAGGATGCGCACCCTTCTGGACGTGATCTGCGGCAGCTCGTACCCGCGGACGTCGCCCCGGCCATGCCGCGCCACGCGCTGGTAGACCGTGCTGGCGCTCTCGCCGAAGGTCAGGCTCACGCTGTGCTGCCCGGCCTTGAACACCTCGTTCACGCCCGTGATGCGCGCCGCAAAGCTCTTGCCCAGCCGGTGGCATACCACGTCGCACTTGTCGCCCAGGTCGTAGTCCTTCCGGTACAAAAGCCCGCTCTGGATCACTTCGATGTCGGCGCTCTGCACGATGGGATACTTTTTCAGCTCGTCATGCGCCTTCTGGGTGCGCTCGGCTTCGGTCAGGTCGTCGTCCACGTTCATCATCAGCCAGCGGCGGCCCTCGGTCTGCCAGTTTTCGGTGTACACGTCGTGCCGGTAGGGATCGCCGATGGAGTCGCTGCCGTAGAACACCACGGCATGGTTCTTGTAGCCGCTTTCGTCCTCGGTATAGGAAAACTGCGTTACGTGGTGGCTGTCGTCCGAAAACAGGGCAAAGGGGTTTGCCTCCTGCGCCTGCGTCCGGTCCGCCCCCTGCCAGATACGAAGCAGCACCTTCCCCGTGTCCGGGTCCAGCGCAAACCGCCAGCTCAATTCGAGGGTTTTCAGCGTGGAATAGAGACAGTCGGTGATGGTGTCATTCTGCCAGGACACGTCCACCTCGGTTTCGTCAAAGGCGGTCGCGTCCGGCTGCGGGGCGTACAGGTCCAGTGTGTACCACTGTCCCGGATGATTAAGAACGTGGTCAAGCAGCGCCGCCAGCGTGTACGTCCCCTTGATGTGCGGATAGGCATAGATGCGGTTGTACAGCGCCTCAAGAAATGACCCGCTCAGCTGCACAAACTCGCCCTGCGCCGTGCGCTCGTAGTCCACCTTTTCCACCATGCCCACCTCCGGGCGATCCGGCGTGTAGAGGAATTTCACGCGCGGGTCATAGTCCGCCGCCAGAATGCGCATGGAAAAGCTGCCCGGCTCGTAGTAACGCCGCTTCCATTGCAGGTTCAGGTACTGGAAATAGGTAAGGGTTTCGAGATTCTTGTCAAGACCGGCTATCTCCATACCTTACACCCCCAAATACCGAATCTGGAAATACACCCGCGCGCTGAGCTGGTCGGGGTTGGTGTCGGCGTCGAAGCCGATCACGCTGTAGCCGGGGTCCACGCGCATGCTGCCGAAGCTGCTCGCCTTGTCGATTTTGTTCAGCGCGTTCACCCCGTTGATGCGCACGATGCGTTTTTCGGTGTCAATGTCCACCACGTCGCCCGGATTCATGGTATACAGCACGCGCACGAAGGCGTCCCCGTGAATCAGTTTGGGGTTTTGCACCGTGCCCGGCCCCATGGCGGTAAACACGCCGCGCACCCAGGTGGGGGCGCTTCCCCGGTTGTGGATGACCACGGTTTTGTCGTAGTTGTACACGCCGAACAGCATGCCGGGAGCATCGTCCAAACCTGAACGCGCTTTTCCGGGCACGCCGTCCTTCATCATCGACACATACGGCCACCCAAGCCTTGGCGTAATGCTGTTGAGGTCCACGCCATCCATGCCGCCCTCTCCGTCCAGATACCCATAGGGGCACAGGAATGTGGCCGTGATGTCAAGCGGCTGATACAGGCTGCCCGACGGGATGGCCACGGCCCGCAGGCGGCAGTCCCGCGCGGTACGGGTCACACCGTCGTAGCTGATATCCACGTCGTAGGTGTATTGCGGATCAAAAAACACCACCGCCCGGGCGCGCAGAATGGCGTTTTTGATGCCCCCGCGCGATTTGGCCCGGATGGTGATGTCCCTTGCCGCCACGCGGCTGCCCGTCACCGTGTCGCCGTCGCCCACGGCGTTTTTCTCGGTGAACACCTCCATGGCAGGCGCATCAACGCCTTTCAGCTCAAGCAGTCCAATGGGCTTGTCATCCATGGCAAAGGTCTGCCCATCGCTGCGGTGGATGAGCACATTGGCCCGGCTGGTTTCCATCAGATCACCCCTTCCAATCCATAGGTGGCATACAGGCGCATGGTCTTGGCGAACTCGTCCGGCGTCTGCACGGGGACGTTAAAGTTGTTCACCTGCTGGAAGCTGCCGCCAGCGTCACCCAACATGCCACCGCCTACAAGTGATGCGGCTTTTTCAGCCCTCCACAAGCTCGCCTCTGACCTCGTCAATACCGCCTCCCCTGCGTGAAGCTGCGCTATATAGCCATCAAATGGAACACGGTCAAGACCGCCAGCGTGCGAGCCGTCAACATCCCCGCCGCCCGGCACCGTCGTTACCTTGATGTATGTGTTGACGGTCTTACCGTTAATCCCATCAAGGGCTTGTTCTGCGTTTTCAACACCTTCGGTTACTTGGTCATCCACCTCAACGGTCGCTGTATACGGCTCGGCAGAGATTTCCGACAAGATACCCTCTAGCGTTTCGCCGTCTTCAATCCGCTCCTTGAGGCTTTCGGCGTTGGCCAGCTCTGCTTCAAGCGATGCTATGGTAGCCATTGCATTGTCGAGCGTTGCCTGAATGGCGGCTATTTCTGCTTCATAGGCCGCTACCTTTTCGTCTTCTTCCACCGCTTTGTCTCCTGCCAATTCATACAGCGCGGATAGAGCGTTTTGCAATGCCGTCAGTGATTCGGAATCACCTTCGAGGTCTCCGGCACCTTTCAGATTTCCGGCTTCATCAATAAGTTTGTCAAAACCGGGCAAGTCGCCGAGATTACCTCCAAGGTCTGAGAAAGTCTTGAGAAAACCAAGACCATTTTGTATTGCGTCTGCGTCAATGCTGTTCCCGGTCAACGCCATCCAGTCAACCATTGATTTCAGATCGCCATGTTCGCTGCCCAACGCTCCATATGCAGCCGCTAGTCTCTTGCTCTCTGCCAATGCCGCCTCATATCCGCCTTTTTTCTGGGTTAGCATAGCCGCATTGATCTGTGCGTCGGTAAGCTGTCCCTTCAAGCCGCCTACAAAGTCGCCAATGTTGCGCAGCTGGGCGAGCTCCTTGTACTTTTCAATTAGCGCGTCAACCGAGCCGCCCTCCTCTTTGAGAGCTTCCTGTAGCTGTTTCAGCCCTTGCTCATCCGGCGTGTAGTCGAATTCCGGGAGAAGCGCGTTCAATTCATCGATAATGGCAAACGCCTTTTCTTTATCTTCCTCTGACCAGTCCTTCAAACGCGGCTCCACCTCAAACATGTCTTGAAGCTCAGAAGCCACGCCCTTGGCAGCATCGGTGTTGATATTGATTGTGATTTGCTCCTGTAGGAATTTTTCCTTGAGCTTCTTCACATCATCGTCAAGGCTGTTGAGGTCGGATTTTGCAGCTTCTACCTCGGCCTTTGCCTCCACTTTGAAACTCTTGTCCTCAAACAGCCCGTTCAGCGCATCGATCACGCCGTTTGCGGCCGGAAGAATCACACCGCTCAGCGCATCGCTGATGGGACTGAAAATGTTTCCAACAAGCTGCATGGAGTTGTCCTTGAGCGTTGAAAACTGCCCCTCAAGCGTTTTGCTGGCGTTCTCCATTCCGTCGTAGAAGCGGCCGCCGGGGCTGGTTTCGATCTCCATCGCCTTGCCCACCATCTCGGCCGAGATCATGCCTTCCTGTCCGATCTGGGCAAGCAGCTTGGCGCCCTCGCTGGCCCCGGCGCCGAGCTTCTTCACCTCGTTCTGGGCGTCCTTCATCTGCTTGCGAAACGCGGCGGACCCCTTTCCGCCGCTCATCACATCTTTGAGATCTCCCAGACTTGTGCCGGTTTTTTCTGCAAGGGTGTTGAGCGGATTGAAACCCGCGTTCACCATTTGCAAAAGGTCCTCTCCCGTCAGCTTGCCGGCTGCGCTGATCTGAGAAAACGCAAGGGAAAGGCTCTGGAATTTGTCCTTGTTGCCAAGCGCGATGTCCCCAAGACGGTCCATGGCCGTATTGGCATTTTCAGCGTCCATGCCAAAGGAAAGCATGGTCTGCGCAGCGCTGGCCAGATCCTCCATGCCAAAGGGTGTCTTGGCTGCTTTTTCCCGAAGCTGCGCGACATACTCCACGCCCTTTGCCTCGTCCCCAAGCATGACGGAAAAGTTGGTTTGGTATGCTTCCATCTGCGCGTTGTATTTGACAGCGGCAACCGTAACATTTTTCAGTCCCTTCGTCAGCTTGGCAAAGGCAAACGCGCCAACCAGCTTCCCGCCCAGATCTGCCAGCCCGGAGGTTAAGTTTTTGGATGAAAAAATATCCTTTACCTGCGCTCCGAGCTTTTCAAGGTCGCTCTTTGCAAGTTTTGACCCCTTCTCAATCCCTGATCTGTCGATTTTCGTATCAAAGATCAGCGTTCCGTCAACCGGCATCCTCATCGCCTCCCATCCTGCGAATGATCTCCGACGGGTCCTTTCCCTCTTCCAGCGCGCGGGTGATTTCCTGTCGCACGGCTTCTTCCCTTGCGCTTGCAGGCTCCCTTAGCGCCACAGCCTGCTGTGCCCGCTCGGCCCTGATCCGCGCTTCCCCCTTGAGTTTGGATGTATCCATTCCGCGAAGCGCAATTCGCTTTTCCAGCGGCGTGTCCTCACCAAGCAGACGAAGAAGCACGAGAAACTTGTACCAGTGCAGGAACGGTATTTCCGTCAGGTCCATGCCATAAGCCATCAGAAAAGATGCGTAGATCGCATCGGCGTCCTGCTCAAAGTCCATCATGCGCGGCTGCTCTGACGGCTCCCTGCACTCCCCGAAGGCAAACCCGATGAACTTTTCAAGCCCTCCAGGCACATCCTGCCCCCGGAAAAACCACTGTTTCAACAAATAGAGCCGGTCGCATTCCCGTATGTCCTCATCCCTGAGCACGCGCAGGCACTTGAGCACCGTGCGAAAATCCGCATCTACCTCATAGCTCTGTCCGTTTTCACCGAAAACAGCCCCCGGCCAGGCCTTCCGGGGAATGTGCGACAGAGAAAACTCATGCATACGCCTCTTCCAGCGCCTGTGCACAGGCCTCAACCGCGCCCTGCGCGATCTCCGTCAGCATGTGGTAGGAAAAAGCAAGGCCGGGCCTGTCGCAACCGCTCAGCTTTCGGGTAGCGCCCTTGCCAAGAATGCCGTCGATCATCCTCTGCAGGTCGCCGGCCGCTTCCAGCGCGCCATCTACGCCGGAAATATTCCTGCCTTCGTATTTGCGTTTGGCGTCCTGAACCATGTGCAGGATCTCAACGTCGCTTTTCTGAAGCTGGAAGATATGCCCGTTGATCTTGAGCTTCACGGGCTCGGGCATTCTGATGGTCATTTCTTTCATTGGTTTAGCTCCTCCTAAGTTTCACAGGCGGCGCGCCATGCAACAAGAACACATGGCGCGCCATCGTCCGTCATGCCTCCGAATCGGGAGTAAACGTCTTGGTGGACGTGTTGAACGTACCTTTTTCGAGGTCCCCGATCTGGCGGAGGGTGCAGCTCGCGCTGACCACGCTTGCGGCCTCGTTGGTCTCGTCGCCGGGCTCGCACGCAACGCGATAGCGCCGCGCGGGATAGGCGCCTGCTTCAGCCTCGGCCAGCAGATCCACGCGGTAGTAATAAAACTCCGCGTCCGTGCCCGTGAGCTGGTCGTCTGCCACCCGTTGCAACGCCTTGACGGCGTCATCGTCCACGATGTCGTCATAGTTGAGTGCGAAGCTGTTGTCATAGCCCGTGATGGTGGGCGATCCGTTCTTTTCATTGATGTAGGCGTCCGTGGTCGTCTTGGGAGAAGGCGAGCGGTTCAGGCTCTTGATACCTACGCCCAGAAGATGGATGGTTTCTTCGCCTTCTCCATCAACCTGAACGCCCAGATAGTGCGCAGTTTCCCATGCCATACGCTTTTTGGCCATAATCTTTTTCCTCCATTCATTTTTGGGGTATGCAAAAGCCGCTCCGGCGGTACGCGGGCGGCTTGACTTTTCCATGCGGCTGTGATATTGTAACGGTGCAGAGGGTTGAACCTTTACCTCTGCTGTTTAGCGGTCACGATCTTGCTCATCGTGGCCGTTTCTTTTTTTGTTCATCAGCCATCCGATGTACGTTGCCATGGCAGCGGCCAGCAGGATGTTGAGTACCTCAAAAAGCATTTGCAACACAGGCTTCACCTCCTTCCCTTTCAGGATCTTGGTGAACCCTCTGCACCGGCGCGGTTGCCCGCGCATCCGTATCATACCCGCATTATCCGCAGGCTGTCAAGCTCATACAGCCTGCACATAGTTGATTTCAAGGCTGAACTGGAACACGGCGGTATCGCCGTCGGTTTCCAGCATATACGGGCTCTGGCTGACGGTCACGCTCTGGAACTGCGTGCGGGCGTCTCCCTCCGGCAGGTCGCGGCGAAGGTTACGCCGCCATACCTCCCGCTCGAATGTATCCAGCAGCTCCTGCGCCTCCATGCGCTCGCCGTGGGTCTTTACCCCGTGGCGGAGGCGGAACATCGCATAGGCGGTCACATCCCGCGTGCCGTCCACATAGATGGTCACGCTGTCCTCCGGCAGGTCGGTCAGGCTCATGTCGCCGTCCTCCAGAATATCCGGTGTTACGCGCTGCGCCCCTTCTACGCCTTCAAATCCGGCCAGCCACGCGATCACCTGATTCATCACTGCGTTCATCTTGCACCTGCCCTTCTGCGCGCCTCACGCAGGATTGCATTCACGCCGCCGTTTTTCTTCATGGCGTCAAACCAGTGATGCGTCTGGATGCCGCGATGGCGGAAACGTGTGTTTTCGTACTGGATTCGCGCGTAGGGGGTGTACTGGTGAATCTCCGTGCCGCCGTTCGCGGCCTGCGCAGAGCCAGCCATGGTCTTGGTATCCTGCGGCGTGTATTTCCGCATGCGCCTGATGGCGCTTTGCGCGATGTACAGTTGCACAGGATGCCCGCGCCCGATGCCACGTTCCCTTAGAAGTTCAACAGAACTCTTCATGCTGATCCTCATACGCATTCCACCTTTCTGTGCTTGAGGTGAGGCTTGCCCCGGTTGTCTGCGATGGCCTGTATCTGCGCAAGGCCCGGCCAGTCGCGCCGAAGCTGCTTAAGCGTGTATTCCTCCGTCAGCTCCGGCCCGTCGCCCGCCAGCAGGTAGTCGCCCGGCTGCATCAGCTCGCCGGGGTCGGTATCGGGCAGCACGGTCACGCTCAGCGACTGCGCCACCTTCACCACGCCGGACGAATCGACCGTCCTTTCAGTATGCCACCGCGCCATCACAGCCGGCACCACGACGCGCTCGAACACGTCGTCCTTCGTCACAGGGTCCACCGTCTTATGGTAGATCGTCACGGTATCCGTGAAATACCGTCGGTACCCGTGCATACTCACCCTGCCACCCCTGCATACATCAGCGGCGTTTTCCCGTCCGCGGCTTTCAGCCCCCACAGCAGGTCAATCACCACGCTGTTGAGCGAGGAATCACGCTGTGCTGCCGTATCCTGCACATACGAAACACTCATACCGTCGTTGGTGAAGGATGCCATGCGCGCGTCCTCTGCCTCGTAGCTCTCCGCCCGGCGGATCAGCTCAAATACCGCCACCTTTACCTCCTGCGGTACCTGCTCAAGGTCCCGCACCCGTCCGTGCGTAAGCCGGTCAATGCGCCCGCATGCCGCCGTGCACAGGTGGGTGAAAGCGGGTTCTTCCACCGTGCCGCCCATGGATTTGTACTCGTCATAGGTCAGGTACACGCTTTTCGCCCCCGTTTCCCGGCCCCGGAAGGCCGCTTTACCACGTTCGCACGACCGCCTCCGGTGTTCGCGCTGTGCGGTCTGTCGGCCTGGTTGCCGCTCGCTGTGGCACAGGCAGCCGCATCCACGCTCTCACGCAGATCAGCCGCCTTCACGCCGGGAGGAGGACGGCGTCCATCCTCCCCCGGGTACACTCTGCCAACCGTCCTCATCCCATCACCTCCGTCAGGTCGTGGCGGCGTGCAGGTAGATGCCGGCCAGCTTGTTCTCGTACACGTCGGCCAGACCGTAGGCGCGGTAGAAGAACATCCAGCCGTCGCTGGTCTGGTTCTGCTCCGGCGTGATGATCTTGTTCACCACGTGCTTGCTGAACTGGATCACCGCCGGCTTGTGGATCACCATGAAGTTGATGTTCTTGCCGGCGGAGGCCTTGGCATAGCCGCCGGCGGTTTCATCGGAACCGGGTTCATCATCGCCGGTATGGTCAATTCCGTCCTTAAGGTCGATGGCGGTATAGAACCGGCTCTGGGGCACCTTGGTCACGGCGGCGAAGCTGTCCATCACGGCCTTGCTCTTGGTGGTGTCGATGTTCTGCACCAGGTTGTACAGCGTGGGGGTGATGAACAGATACCGTTCGGTGGTGGGCACCTCGTCCTCGTCCATCTTGTTCTGGCTGGCGATCAGGGCCGCAAGCACGGCTGCCGCGTCGGACAGGTCTGCTCCTGCGGTGGTGCTGATGCCGCTCACGCTCGCATAGGTAGCAAAGCGGAAGGCGTCCTGTTCGGGGGCTGCCTTGGTGCGGATGAACTCGCCGGAAAGCTGGCCAAAGGCCACGCCTGCGGTCTCCTCGTCGTCCATGGCGTCCACGGTGAAGCGGCGGCCGCGGTCGTAGTTGAACTTGACCGTTTCGTGGGTCAGGGTCACGCTGCCCTGCGCATAGCCGCTGTTGCGGCTGTAGTCGCCCAGACCGTCCATGCTGATCTTGGGAATCACGATCTCGTTGGCGTTTACGCCCATGCGCACCGTGGCGCCGTTCATGTCCAGCATGCTGGTCACGCTGGCGTTCTGGTATACCTCGTCCAGCAGGCTGGTGTACCTCTTGAAAGGGGTGATGTTGTTCGGCATATCGTTATCCTCCGTTTCTTACTTTTTCGGCGGCAGTCCCATGATGGCGCGGGCGTCGTCGTCGGACGAAACGCCGCCGATGCCGCCCATGTCCGGCTTGCCTCCGGGGTTCATGCTTGCAAAATAGTCCTTGTCGCGCGTCAGCCCGTCGAAGATGGCCGCGTCGCCCTTTCCTTCGTTGGCCTTGTCGGCCAGCGCCTTTTCAAACTCGCCGAGAACACCCTGCCGCACGAAGTCGTGCACGAACTTGCGGTCGCCCACTACGGCATTGAACCGGCTTTCCAGCGCGGCGCGCGCCTGTGCGGCCTTCTCCGCTTCCTGCCGCTGCGCTTCCGCCTGTTTGTAGCGGTCGATCTCGGCCTGCAGCTTGTCCGCGTCGGCTTTTGCGGCTTCCAGGGTGCCGATGGTGGTCTTTGCCTCGTCCAGCTCGTTTTGCAGGGCGGTCAGCTTCGCAGCGTCGGCCCCGGCAGCGCCCTTGGTGCGCTCGATGTCCGCGCCGTGCAGGTCCATGATCGCCTTCACCTGTTCGTCAGTCGCTTCGGGAAAGGTCTTTCTTACGTCGTCTCTGGTCATAATATCCTCCTGTCGCCTTACGGTTTTTTTACGCGGTGCCCTTCCGCCCCGGCTTGATAGTTTTACGGCGTTCCGGCCCAATTTTTTGTATGCAAAAGCCGCGCCCCGTGTTGGGTGCGCGGCCTTTCCAACGTATTCAAAAAACCGCCAAAAGGCGGTTTAGGTGTTTCTGGCGAGCCATGCAAGAAGATTTGCACATTTTGTTCCGGCTTCGTTTTCTCCGTTGCCCGAAGCATTGATCCCGAACGTCTGCAAATGGTTCTGCAAATCATCGATCAGCTTTAAAAGCATATCGTCTGAAAGATCGCTGAACGGATCAACGTCCGAAACACTTTGAATGAACTGTGCCTGGTCTTTGGAAAATGGAATTTTCATTGCTCTCCCTGCTCCTTTAAGAGCTTTCTTGCAATCTTGCTGTGTGTTGGCCATACAGATACTGTGGCACCCGTATCTGGATTAACAGCGACAGTAGCGTGCTCACCGATGTATTGTCTGCTTCGCCGACCGTATTCATCAGTTTTGATTGTACCCATTTTCAATGGTGATGTCAATGCACGAACGATGTCTTCTGATGACACGCCCCTCTCTGTTGCGCGCTCTACTACATGACTGGTAACAGATACGGCGATGCCATCGGAAGTGGTTGTGCCTGATACACGTGAAGCCACCAACTCGCCCGCCGTCTTTACCGCCCTGAACCCGCTCACCGCCATCTTGTCCGTCCGCACTTCCAGCCCAGCGCCCTTGCTGATGCGCTCGTAGTGCTTCCGGTAGTCATTGATGCGCTGCTGGCACTGCCTGCGCAGCACGTCGTCCCCGGCGGCCTTGGCGGCAATGGCAACGTCCTTTTCCCTGCGGATGGCGGTTTCAATCCGCCGCTGCTCCTGCGTCCACTGGTATCGGCTTCTGGTCTTTCCGTCAATGGTGACCTGCTCCACGCTGCTCCTGCGGTACTCGGCCAGCTCCTCCTCCGTGTACGCCGGTTCGCTGATGCCCAGCACGATGGGTTCGGCTACATGGCTGCAATTCCATATCCCCTTGGCAATGGGCCGCCGCAGGGTCTGATTCAGCCTCTCGAACTCCTCAAGGCTGAATTGCCGCCCCTGATACGGCAGATGATCCTCCGCGCACAGCATGTGGGCGCTGATCTCCACACCATCGGCCCCAAACGCCTTGCCAGCTTCGTCGCGCGTGCGCTGCATCAGCGCCCGGAAGCCGTCCAGCACGTTCTGGCGCGCCGCCGTGTCCAGCCTGCGGGTCAGGCCGCTCGCATACCGCACCTTGCGCGTGTTGTCTATCACGCACAGGCCGTCCCACGCCGCGCCGCGAAGCACGCTTCGGATGGCGCTCTGGTAGCTCTCCGTGCCCAGCTGCACGGCGCTCACCGCACGGTCCACAAGCCCCTGATAGGACGCGCTGCTTACCGTGGTGTTGCTCAGGTTCACCATGGCGCGGGCCGTTTCGATGTACTGCGCGGCGGCCATGGCTTCGGCAATTTCGTTGCGCAGGTAAGGCTCGGCATTCATAAGCCCGTCGTAGGGCTTCATGGCCGCGTCCGCCGCCTGACGCAGCAGCTTTTCCAGATCTTTCAGGCTTTTCCCGGTTTCCGACGCGAGCTTCCGTTTTAGCTTTTCCATGTCCGCGCCAATATCCCGCAGGCGCTCGAGCCGGTATAGGTCGGTGGGGGAGACGCGCCCGATGGCCCGGATGCGCTCGCCGATGATTTCCAGGTATTCCTCGTTCAGCGCCTCATAGCGGCGTATGAAGATCTTAGCCGCACGTTCCGCCGCATCCAATGCTTACACGTCCCCCCTTTCCGCATACAAAAACAGAACCGCAGGCGAGTGCGATTCCGTTGACATTTCCATCTGTTCATGCTATGCTTAACGCGGCAGAGGTTCATCGACACTTGCCTTTGCCTCACAGATCAGCGATCACGGTTGCCGCCGTGATCGTTTCTTTTTGTCGTAAAGTACCACCATAGCAGCGTCGCGACAGCGGCGGACGCAATGGCGGTCAGTATATCAAAAAGCATCTGTTGCATAGGCCTCACCTCCTTCCCGCCCGGGTTGGTGGTGTGAACCTTCTGCCGCGGCAACGAGCCATGCCCGTTGCCCGCTTATTTTACCATGAACCCAAATGTCAGGCAACTGCCCGCTTACGAAACGGTTTCTCCGAACGCCATCGGGTCCGGCTGCTGCGCCTTTGCCTGCTCCACCTCCGCGCGCGCGTCCTCCATCGTGCCGCCCAGCACCCACTGGGTCAGCCGCTCGCCCGTGATCAGCCCGCGGCTTTGCAGTTCGCTCATCTGTGCAAAGGTCTGCTGGCTGCTTTCCAGCAGGCTCATGTCCCAGTCAAAGGCCGCTTCCCACTGTCCACGGGCGCCGGCAGGAGTAAGCCCGAAGCGCTCGGCCAGCACGTCGGCGGCGTAGAGCACGTCGCGCACAGCGCTTTCGATCTCCCGCCGCATCAGGCTGACAAGACTGTAGGTGTCGTACATCGCGGCACGCACCTCGTCGCGGTTGGCGTAATTCATCTGCTGGCGCTCGGTCAGAATCCCCTGCGACAGTCCGCATGCCTTCTCCACGCGGCGGTACAGGCTTTGCAGCCGCCCTTCAAACTCGCTTTGGCGGATGGCAGGGGCGAAGTGCTGCCACTGCTGCCCCTCGCCGATGGCTCCATAGCTCACGGGCACAAAGGGCGTTTCGTCGTCCTGCACGGTGCGGCGCACGTCCTGTATGGACAGGTCGTCAAGATTGCGCCACAGCGTCGCGTCCAGTCCCAGCATGGGACGGGCCAGTTTGAACTCGCGGCGGTACCATTTCAGATGCTCGCACAGCTCCGCTATCTCCGTTTCCGCGCCCCAGGTGACGGGCACGCCGTAATCGCTTTCCTGCGCGCGGTTGTCGCGCGGGCACCTGATCCACGCCATGAGCAGACGGTCCGTTCCGACAATGCTGACCTCCTCGTCAATGCCTGCCCACTGCGAAACCGTGTCCAGAGATACCGGCATTCCCGATTCACTCACCACCCGCTGCCGGATGACCTGCAAGTCTCCGTCCAGCCGGTAGTCCATCAGGCGGTAGTAGCGGCGGCTGTTCACCTGCGCCTGATCTGCCAGCACCGTGGCGGCCGTGATGCGATCTCCCTGCCGCGCGCTCACTGCCACGCGGGACTGATCCACCGCAGTGACCACGATTTCCCCGCTTGTCACCATCGGCACAAGCACCTTGCCGCCCTTGCCCCACGATTGCGCCACGATGCCCGGCATCTTCCGCCAGAGGGCGTTTGCCACGCCGGTCAGCAGCTCCGCGCGCTGGCCGTTGCCCTCCACGGCCAGTGTACTTTCGCCCAGCGTCAGTGACGACAGCCGCCCGGCGATTACGGCGGTGATGTTTTCGCCCGTCGCGTCCTCATACCGCTGCACAAACGTGTCCACCGGATCCGCCGCCTTGCGCGGCCTGACTCCAAACAGCCGCTGCACCCATTCGATCAGTCTTGCAAGCATGTCATCTGTCCTTTCTCAGCCATACGCGGTTGAGCGCATAGCGCACCGCGTCAATGGCATGGTTGTCGCGGTCGGGATAGCTCTCCGTGAACGACCCGTTTTTCAGCTTCACGAATTCGTACTGCGCGAATTCTTTCGCCGTCTCCGGCGCGCGCGCCGGATCGATCACGATGCGCGCCCGCATCCTGAGCCACCGGATGCCCGTTTCGACGCTTCCGCGCCCTTTCATTGCGCCCACGACAGAGCGCAGTCCCTCGCTTCGCAGCTCAGCCAGCGGCTTTTCGCTCGCGCTGTCGCAAATGATCTCCGTGGACGCGGTCACATCCCTGCGCTCCATCAGCAGACGGGCAAATTCCCGGTCTGTGGTGCGGTACCTGCGCAGCTCGTCCACCACATATACCGTCAGACGGAATGGGTCATAGCTCACGCGCACCCAGTGGGTGGGATCGGGGTAATATCCAAAGTCCAGCCCGTCGTAAAACGCGCCCAGACGGCTGATTTCCCCGTCCGGAATGGTCCGCAATTCGAGATTTTCAAACACCTGCCCGCCCGTGCCCGTCACTTCGCCCAAGTACATGTGGCGATAGGCCCGCTCGTTGGTCCTGCGCATGATGTCCGCTTTCGACAGAAAGCTCGCACCCAGCCAGTGCGGCGGGATGTCCAGATAGCTGCTTTTGTGCGAAAGTCTCCCCTCGTGGATGCACAGCGCCTCCTCGTTGACCCAGTTGGCGACGCTCGCCGGCGGGTTATAAGTGTAAAAGGTCACGGCTGAGTCCCCGCGCACGGCGCTGGCCGTGATGGTGTTCACCGCGCCCATGCCGTCAAACTCCGCCAGTTCCTCAAACCACAAAAATTTGAAGCTGCCGCGTGATACCTTGATGCCCTTGCTTTTCTGCGGGTCGTCCGCGCCAATGAACAGGATCCGCTGCCCTGTGGGCCTGTAGATCAGTTCCATGGGACTCAAGCGCCGCGCCCACAGGTGATCCACCCCCAGACGGTCTATCGCCCAGCACAGCTGCTCGTATACGCTCTGCCGAAGCGTCTTGGCTACCCTGCGCACCACCAGCGCGTTGGCCTGCGGGTCTTTCATCATGCCCAGCACAATCTCGATGCTCACAAAGCTGCTCTTTCCACTCCCGCGCCCGCCGTATAGCCAGTATTCGGCGTGCCCGCCGCGGCGGATGTCGGTGTGCACAGGTGCGAATACCGGGGCAAGAAGTTCACTCATGCGTATCTGCTTCACTGCGTCAGGTCCTCCACAATCTGCACCGCAGCCTCCTCTGCCGCGCCGGCGTCGCTTTTTTCCATGTCGGCAATCAGTCTGAGGGTTTCCATCACCACTTTTACCTCATAAGCCTTTTGGCCGCTTTCCAGCAGGGTGTCCATGCGCTTGTCCAGATACTGCGTCGCCTTGGCGCGGATGCGGGCGGCGGCGGACAGGCGGTCGGCTTCGGCAGTGGCAACGGCTTGGGCGGATTTCTGTACGCATTTGTACGCGGTTTGGACGCACTGCTTTGTGCGTGCTTTTGCCCATTTCTCACGGGTTGCGCGCGATTTGAGCGTGTTTGCACCCACCCCGTATTTCTCAGCCAGCGGGCGCATGCCGATGTCGGTGTTGATATACTCATTTCTGATCTTCGTCCAGTCAACGCCCATCCATGTTCACCACCTCCCGTGATTTTTTGTATAAGAAAGAGCGCGGTGCCTTCGCACTGCGCCCTACCAGCCTGTTCCATTTTTCACGATGCCATTTTAACACAAAACCATCGAAAAAAAGTATCAAATTTCGCCGCTTCTGAACTGATGCAACAGCCAGTAAAATTCCCGCCGCGCCCGGAAAAAGGCGTTGCGGTTTGCGGTGGGCAGTATGGTGGGATCCATGTAGAGATACCCGATGCCGTGGCAACAGTTGAGAATCAGTGCGTGATAGAAGCCGCCGCCTCCTGCAAGTTCCGCTGCGCGCTCGATCATGGCACAGTCGGCAAGCAGCCTCTCGCGACGTTCCACAGCTCGGGTCACGGGATCAGAAATATCAGAACCGTGCGGCATACCCGTCAGTATCGGGGAGGACACGCCGGCCAGTGCGGCAGCTCTGGATTTTTTCTCCCCGTATTGCCGGCAGAAGGCACGCAGCTCCGCATAGGCGTACCGGCTGATGGTGTGGGGAATGGACGGGGGAGTGGGTCTCATGAACATGCCTCCTTGTATCGGTTTCGGTCATCATCTCCCGCAGAAGGTCCTGTAAATAGCCTGCGCGAGGGGGTCACAGCTGACAGCATCTTCCTTCCCACCACGATCTCCGTATGATTCTGATTTCACCCCATACGCCGCCATTCCCCTCACCTGCTCCGCCTGATGCGCGATAGCGCTCTCAAGCCTCGTCACTTCCGCATGATGGTCCCTCTGCATTTGCTTGATCCGTTCCTGATACCTTCGCTCCAAAGCAGCCATCTCCAGCCCGTGGCGCGTGTCTGCCTGCGCAATCAGGTCCTTGAGCCGCTCATACTCCGATAGCGAAATCGTGATCTGTTTCATCCCTCATTCCTCCATGTGCGTAAGCAGCTTTTTCCCAAGACATATGCCGCCTGCTTCATCAATCTCAAACATCACTGTCTTTTTCAAAGCCTTTCGCAGCTCGCACCGGGCCATGTCGCATCCGGCGCCGTCGCACAGCATGCAGTGCTGACCGATCGCCTGCCGGATGTAGGTATGCAGCACATCCTGCTCAATCACGGTGTAGCCCGGCGTGGTGTCCGGCATGCCTTTGCAAACGACCCGAAGCTCCTGTCCGCGCAGGTTCAACAGAAATTTTCGCCGCTTTTCATGTTCGATGGTGTCCATCACATCGCCTACGATGCGTTCCATCCATGCCGCACAGGTGCGTAGCTGCCGCCATCGCCCGCAGGCCTGCAGCCGCTTTTTCAGTCTCGGAGATGTCTCGCTGAGGATCTCCATCACTCCCCAAAGCAGCTGGATCTCCCTTGCCTCCGACTCTTTCAGTGGAATCGGTTCAATCGTCCCGTTCATCTTTGCTCACCTCGCAATGCAAGTGTAGGTCATGTGCGGCGCGTCAAACTCCACGCCGAAGGACCCGTTTTCGCCCTGGCGCTGCTTGGCCACCCGCACCACGATGTACTGATATCCCTCCCGCGCCTCGATGGCCCCGCGCGTGTCGATGTCATACGAGGGAATGCTGCGGTCGCTGCCGCTGGTGGGGTGATGCAGAAAGATCACGATGTCCGCGTCCTGCTCAATGTTGCCCGATTCGCGCAGGTCGCTCAGGTCCGGCATCACCGGCGCACGTTCGCCACCGGCGTTTACCGTCTGCCGCCCCACCTGCGCCATGGCCACCACCGGCACCTGCAGGTCCAGCGCGATGTCTTTGAGGGCGCGGCTCACATGGCCCACGGCCTCGTAACGCTTTTGCAGGCGCGCGCTGGTGCGTAGAATTTGCAGGTAATCCACCACCAGCAGATCGAGGTTTCTCAACTCCTTTTCCCGCTGGGCCTGCACGCGCAGCTCCTCCACCGTGGCGCTGTCGAAGGTGAAAGCCAGCGGCAGGCGGCCCATCTCCCCGCAGCACCCGGCCAGCTCGCCCCATTCCTCCTGCGACAGCGCGCCGCGGCGCAGACGGGCGCTGTTGATGCCCGAAAGGTGGGCGGCGATGCGGTGCGCGTACTGCATCTGACGCATTTCGCGGCTGCACACCAGCACATGCCGTCCCTGCCGGGCGGCATTGATGGCGATCTGCATGCCAAAGGCGGATTTGCCCACCGCGGGCCGCGCGCCGATCACCGCCAGATCGCCCGGTTCCAGACAGAAGATCAGGCGGTCAAGATCCGGAATTCCGGTCAGAATGCCTGTCATTTCGCCGCGGGACCGCCGTTCCACATCGTCGTATACGCCGCTGGCCAGCTCGTCCATGCGCACAATGCGCCCGGACGGAGCGTCCAGACCGCGCAGAGCGGTGCGCAGCGCGTCGGTGCAGGCGTCCACGTCCTCGCCCTCGGTCAGCCTCCGGCAAAAGTCGCTGGCCATGGCATAGGCGCTCCGGGCCCGGAAAAGGCCCCGGAGCCGGGCGATGTAGTGCCCCGCGCTCTCCCCCGATACCGCAAAGCGCATGCACCCGATCAGGTATTCCGCCATGTCCGGCTCGCCCGCGTCGCGCAGGGCGCCCTGCACGCTCAGCGGCTCGATGGGCTCGCGCCGCTCCTGAAGCCGCCGCATGCACGATAGAACCTTTTCGTTCAGCGGGTCGTGCATGAGGTCTGCCGGCAGCGTCGGCAGCTGCTTTTGTACCTCCGCGTCCGTCAGCAGCGCGCCGATCAGCCACTTTTCGCTCTCGTGGTCGTACAGGGAGATCATCTGGGCAATTCCCCCCTCAGCCGCGCCAGCGTGCGCGCATCCTCGCGCAGCCGTGCTGAATCCTCTTCGCCCGCCGGTGCCCGCATGTCCTGATGCGCTTCATCCATGCCCCCGCGCTCACGCCACCTGCGCAGAATTGCCTCCACGTACCGCCAGCAGCGTGTGCTCGCGCTGCCCGTGCCCGCCCGCCGGATCGCCTCCCGCACCCATGCCGCCGAGTAGTCCGCCACCAGCCGGTTACCCTGGCTCAGGTCCGCCGCGCTTTGCGGAATGCCGATCTCCGCCGCGGCGTCCAGCACATCGTCCATTTCCCGCTGCAGGGCGTCGGCCTCCTCCTGTGTCAGCAGGGGAAGCGTTTGGGCCGCAGGTTGCGGGGTACTTTGTGGGGCAGGTTGCGGGGTACTTTGCGCCGCTATTTGCGCCCTTATATTACTGCTGCTGTTGATAGTAGCAGTAGTATATAAGGGGGCAGGTTGTGGGGTATGTTGCGGGGCAGGTTGTGGGGTATGTTGCGGGGCAGGTTGTGGGGCGGGTTGCGCCGCTATTTGCTCCGCAACGCTGTAAATGGTGTAAAGTGGCGCCTTCCGGCCGCGCTGGCTCTGCCAATCGATCAGCCCCTTGGTTTTCAGTCCGTTTCGCGCCCGCTCCACGGAATCCTTGCTTGAACCTGTGTAAACCTTCAGCAAGTCCATCGGAACCGAAAGCCCCTCCGACTTTCCACACCTTGCGCTGATGGCCGCCAGCGCGTGCCATAAAGCGATTTCGTGGGCCGTCAAAGGCTTTGCCATCATCCGATCGATCAGAGCCAAAGCTTCACGCGCGTAGTTCATAGTCCGGCTCCCTTCGTGTTGAGTTCGCATGCCCGCCCCGGTTGCTCAATCATTCGCACTTTCCTTTCGGTCGTGCTCATGGTTTCGCTGCCCCGCTTCGGGTCGCTTTGGGCCTTTGGCCCAACAGCCCACAGGGCTGGCGCTTTCCTTCGCGCCTTCGGCGTTCATGCTGTGCAGGCAACCTGCTTGTCTGCCGCTCGCTTACGGGCGGGTCCCATTCCCGGTTGCTCAATCATTCGCGCTTCCCTAACGGTCGCGCTCATGGTTTCGCTGCCCCGCTTCGGGTCGCTTTGGGCCTTCGGCCCAAGTGCCCACTGGGCACACGCTTCCCTGCGCGCCCACCCTCCGCTCGCTGTGCCTTCAGCTCAGCCGCCCTTATGTGAGGGCGTTTTCCGTTTCAGTATGAGCGCCGCTGCCGTGCGGCGACACTCCGTGAATCCCACATAGCCGTTCGTCCAGCGGGATGCCGTATATGTGGTACTTTTCATCAAAGGCAGTCTGGCCTATCTGGTCCACCTCCTGATGGTGCGTCCGGCACAGGCTTTCGGCCAGAAGGCCGATATGTGCGATGCGTTTCCGGCTTCGCCCCATTCCCACGCGCGTCACATGGTGCAGGTCCGCAGGGCCTCCTGCCAGTCCGCAGACGGCGCAGCGTCGGTTGAGCAGGCAGGCGTACAGGTAGCGGGAAACGTCCTCCGCACGTTCGGTCAGCGGTCCGCTGGTGGGAATGTCATAGGCCACGCACAGGTCGATCAGCCAGCCAAGAAACTCGCGCGCCGTGGTCATATCGGCGCAGTTTTCGTTTTTGGGCGAAAGCGAGAAAAGGGGAATGTCCATCAGATCGCAGAACCGCTGCGTCAGGGAGTAGCGCACCTCCTCGCTGTCTGTTGTGTCGACGATGTATTGCAGCTGCAAGGCGCACAGCGTCTCATGAAAGACGCGATCCCTGTATGCAAACCCGCTCTGCCACCGGGCAATGTCGTGCACCATGGCGTGAATCGCGCGGCTCTGCTTTGGGGTTAGTTGCCTCCCGTCGCATAAAAGCACCTGTACGTCCTCATATCTGCGAAGCACAAAGCGCTGCCAGTCGCTGTACGGGGCACGGATGGTCAGCCCCTCCGGCCCCGCGTCGATGATCTTGCCGGAAATGGTTTCGCTCATATGGATGCTCCTGCCTCTCTGCCGTACAGACTAGCCGGCCTTGCGTCATGCCAGCGGCAAGCGACGTTTCTGCAGCCGCCTGCCGCTGGAAATTTGCTATCAGGCAATCACGACCACGTTGCAGTCCTTGAGCCTTTCGCGCAGGTATGCGCCGACCCTGCGCACGGCCTCCACCTGCCACTGGCCGCCGTCGGCCTCAAAGATCGCAGCACGCTTGCCCTCCTTGAACCGCACCACGAAGGGGGACTCCACCTGCTCCACCTCGGTAAAAGTGCGCATGGGGCGTAGGTAAGCAGGGTTTTTGAAAATGGTCTTGTCTACCTCCTGAACGCCGCTTTTGACCATCACGCGCTGGCTCACGCCATCGTCGCTGACCTGCATGGACTGTTCCTCGGTCATGTTGTTGACCACGCGCATAACCACGTCGCGGCAATCAGATGGGATAAAGCACGTTTGCAAAGCCACAAACAGCGCCTCGCTATCCATGAATGTATCAAAGGCAATGCAGGGCGGGTCATATGCGCACTTTGCATACAGCGCGCGCTCCTTTGCCTCGCCAAGCGCGTGGCTTTTTACACAAACTTGATCGGGAGCGGTAACGACAACCAGCGCGGGCGGATTCTCGGCGGTAAAGAGCTTGTCCGTATCGGCCTTGATCCAATCGATCAGGCCATCCAGCGTATAGGCGATAAAGGTATCAGGGGTTCTCACGGGTTTCGGCTTGGCCTCCGGCATTTTTTGGTATATATTGCCACGCCAGATGTAATCCTCGCCGTTTGCGGAAAAAATGTGCGGCAACTCGTTGGCGTGCTCTGCTTTAACCGCGCGCTCCGTGAGGGCTTGCACGAACGTTGCCACCTCTTTTATGTCGGTTCCCTTGTACTGCTGATCCATGGTATCTACTCCTTTCATTTATCGTGCGGCGGGTTCGCCGCTCGGTTTGAACTCCACGACATTTGGCATGGGCTGTTCCTCGCCCGCCATGTCGATTTGTCCGGGTAGCTGAGCCGTCTGCTCGGTTACCTGCACACTGCCGTCGTCCCGCTGGCGCATGAACACGGTTTGCTGCAGCGCCTCCGGCGCGGCGGGCGCGCTCTTGATGTCGTAGAGGATGGCCGCTGCGTCGCGGTTGGCGTTGGGCTTAATGGTCACCTTGAGGGTGATGGTACGTGCCTTGGTGGCGGGGGCGCGCATGTCGTACACGTTATCCCACAGGCGCGTAAGTTCGTCATTGAAGCGTTTGGTGATGGCGCCGTCCATGAGCTGGTCCAGGCCTCGATAGGGTTTTTGGGGCATGGCTTTGTTCCTTCCTTTCGTTCTAGAATGGCTCCAATTCCAGTCGGTACATCTTACCTGCCTCGGCTACCGCCGTGGGATTTCCCGTGGCCTTGGCAACCTGCTGCGCGGCTTTTTGGGGGTCCAGCCGTTCCCGGCTGCCGTGGCACAGCACGATCTGCCGGCAGTCGGTCAGGTCGTTGGCGGCAAACACCTCCAGCAGCCTGGCGAGGCTCATGTGACTGGTCGTAAGGCGTCTGGCCAGCGCGGGCGGCGTGCCGCTGCTGAGCAGCTCGTCCATGTAGTTGCACTCGATCAGCCAGTAGTGCACGCCGGGGAATGTGTTGTACAGCCCGCAGCAGTCAGTGGCGTAGACCATGCGCTCGCCCGTTTCGCGGTTGAGAATCAGCCAGCCGCAGGGGTCCAGCGCGTCGTGGCAGACGGGGAAGCAGCGGCACACGAACGGGTCAAGGGAAATGGGCAGCCGGGTGGCATGCAGTCCGGGAACCGCCTTGCGGGTGCCATGGCTGCCGTAGCATTCCACACCGAGCGCGGTCAGGGATTCCACCGCGCGGCAGTGATCCATGTGCTCATGGGTGATGAGGCAGCCGGACACATCCTCCAGCCGGTGATCGATACCGCGCATGATCTTCTGCGCCTGCACACCGGCATCCAGCAGCAGGATGCGTCCGCCGTGATGCAGGGCGTAGCAGTTGCCGGCGGAGCCGGTGGCGATGACTGACAGCAGCATCAGAACGGTTCCTCCGCGGATGCGCCCATTCCGGCTTCGGCGTGAAGGGGCGCCGGCTGCTGCGGCTCATCCTCCGCCTCAATGGTCATGGGGGTGCTTTCGCGCATGGCGGGCGCTGCGGCGTCCTGCTGCTGATCGAAGCCGTCGTCCTCCACGCTGGCCATGGCGGTTACGTTGATCTTTTCCGGGTCGATGATGATCCTGTCCATCAGGCGGTGGACGATGGTCTTGTACGCCATCTGCTCGTACCAGTCGCGCCAGAAATTGCCGCCGGCGGCCTTGCTGGACGCGCGATAACGTTCGATTTCCGCTTTGCTGAGCACCACCAGCACGTTGTCCCCGGCATGTTCAAAGGCCAGATAGCCGAATCCGCCCACCAGCGTACCGCGGTCGAAGGGGTTTGTGATCCTGAAGTCGTAGCCCTCCACGTCGCAGGAAACGCCCTTCTTGTACACGGTAAATTCATCCGTATCGTAAACAAGCTCAATGCGCACGTCCTGAACCGGCTTGACGGAAGCGCGCATTTTGTAGTATAGCTCGCCTTTGTAGCCAATGCGCAGATCCACATCGTACTGCTGGGTTTTGCCGTTAAAGTAGGCGATGGGGTAGAGGTGGCCGGGAATCAGCGCGTCAATGCCGAGCTGTACGCGGTGCACAGCGTCGATGGCCAGCTTGCGCATGTTGACGTTGTTCCAGGAAACAGGGATGTCGTTGCCGCTCTTGCGGGCGTTCATTTCGGCGAAGGCCGCGTCGATCCTGACAAACAGGTGCTGGGCAAGGGTCTTGTCGTACTCGGTCATGGTCAGCCTGCCGACTTCGCCGCCGTACTGTTTTTCCACCGACAGAGCAAAGCGCTCGCTTGGAGTAGCCTCGCGCCGGGCGATGCCGGTTGTCACTTCGGGTTTTGCTGCCATTGTTTCCGCCTCCGTTTCAGTCGTCTGTGTAGGTGGTCATGGTGAGATGCTCGTCCGCGCTCACGCGCAGCTCGATCATCTGCCCGTCGGTGCGGGCAAGGGCATTGACGGCCTCGGCGTTATCCACAAAGCAGGGCGCCGAAATGTCGTATACACCGCTCAAGGCGCGGATGATCTCGATACCTGCATTGATGCTGGCGCCGGTGTTCAGGCCCCCGCCGTAGGGAACGCCGTTCACGGTGGCGGTGCATAAGTCCTGTACGCTGCCGTTTTTGGCGGTGTCGAACAGTTTCCAGCGGATGGAGCGGAAATGACGGTTGATCTGTTCCTCCATGGCGCTGCAACAGGCCCGCACATACTCGCCCAGCAGTTCGATATGCCCATCGATGGTTACCAGCTCGGCTCCCAGCCGCTTCTTTTCAACGGCCAGTTCTTCCATGCGCTTTTTCACGGTCTCGTTCTGCTCCGCGCGCATCAGTATGGCCCGCGGCTGGGCACAGGCCCGCTGCCACTGCGCTTTGCGGTCCAGAAGCTCTTGCCGGCGTGTATCCGTGCCGAAGGCCTCTATCTCCCGTTCGATCTGGTCAAGCTGCTCTTTTGCCGGCGCATACCCCGGCTGCGCTTCAAGGTTGGGTGAGCCGCTTCGAGCTTCCTCCCATTCCGTTTCGGCCTGCTTTACATTCCCGGCCATCTCGCTCATTTTCCCGGTCAACACATCTGTTTGGTTTACAAGTTCGTCGGCTTCATTCGTCAGGTTTTCCAGTTCCCTTTTGCAGGCAAGCCCCTTTTCCAGAATGACCCGCAGTTCGGCCTCGCGCTGCTGTTCCCAGCAGGCACGCATCTTTTCCAGCGCTGCCTCCACCCGCTCCGGGGGCAACGCCTGCCCGCAGGCCTCGCAAACCCCGCTGGCCTCAAAGGAAGGCACAGAGCGATCTTCGATCTCATGGTAGCGGGCAAGCAGGTCCCTGCGCTGGCTCTCGCGTTCCGCTATGCGGGTATACCGGTCATCCAGCCTCTGTTTCAGACCGGCCATCTCCGCTTCCATGCGCTTTTGCCTGGCAAGCAGTCCGTCGTATACGGCCCGGCGCTCGTTCACCGCGCGCAGATGATCCTCCGCCGCCCCGGAGGCAATCTCCGCAACGCGCCTTGCCGCCGCACTCTTCCGGCGAAGCAGCTCATTCAGCCGGCCGGCGGCCCCCTGGCCGTTTGCAATCTCCGCATCAACGGCGGCGATGTTTTCCTCCAGCTGCGCAAGCTGCTCTTTGGCATGTGCCAGCTCCTCCATGTCAACAGGACTCAGCGTCCGTTCCAGCTCGTCCATGCGTGCCGGGAGCTGGGAAAGCTCGTTGCTCAGGCGCTTGCGGCGGTCCATCAGGCGCTTTTTGGCCTCTTCGGGTTTGCATCCGTCAAGCAGCTCCGCTACCTTCGTAAATTCCGTACGTCCCAGCAGCTCGCGCTCCGGATCGCCGCCTGCCATGGCCATCAGTTGCCTGCGCCGTTCCGTCCAGTGCAGGCGCAGAAATGCGCCGTGGTCTGTCAGCAGCTGAAACGTCTTTTCGTCGCCGCCCACCATCGCCTGCACATAGGGCTGGTATTCCTTTTCCAGCTTCATGGGCACGTCATCCACTCAGCACAGGGTTTCGTCCCGGTCATAGACCGCTTCGCCCCCGCCGGCGGGTTTCTTCCAGATTTCGTGCCATTGCCGGCGAAGGCGCACAGGCATTCCATCCACGAGAAGGCGGGCGCTCACCTCACAGTCCACGCCGCTTTTGCGGGCGCCAAGAGCGGTCAAGGGCTTTACATCCGCCTTGCTTCCGTCGCTCACCTTGCCAAACAGCAGCCACAAAAACGCGTCATACACGCTGGTCTTGCCCGTTCCGTTTCGCCCGGAGATCACGGCGCTGTGGCCGCCGAAGGAGAGGACGAGGTCTTTGATGCCCTTGAAACCGATAATGTGAAGCTCATCGATTTGAATGTGTTTCATGGGTGTTCCTCCGTTATTTTGAATCAAACACCAGCCATGCGCGGTCGAGGTCCAGCTTATGAAGGCGCGGTCTGCGGCGCTTTGGCATGGGTCCGAACCTCTCGCGGCGCTGCCGGGTGGGCGCAGGAACAGACACGGCAGGCGCAACGCCTTCGCAATCGCATTTTTCGGCCGGATCAAGGTATGCGCCGCAAACCTCGCAGCGACGGTAAGCCATTACCAATCCCCCTTTTCTGTGTTAAACTGTAATGGAACATGAAGGCCGACAGCCGATCTTGATGTTCATCGGCCCCGCGTCCCCTGCGGGGCTTTTTTCTGTGGAATGATGTACTCCCTTCCGTCTCCATCCTCAGTCACCGCCAGCTCCGGCACGCGGTGAATGCTGATGTATTTCGGACGACGGAAGTTCTTTCGCACATCCTCACGCACGCTTGCTGCACACAGGCCGATCGTCAGCCCGCTGTATGCCTTCCCGTCAGCTTCGTCATAGCATGCGTAGAAGTAGACTTTCAGCTCGCTTGTCATACCGTCCACCACCCGACGAACAGCACCGCCAACACTGCCCATATCAGAGCAGCCACCACCAGCATGACCCACTCATAGCTTCGCGGTATGACCCTCTCGGCCATGTGCCGGATGCGCCGCCTGTGCCGCCAGCGGTTCAGCGCCGTGGGCGGCTGATACTCGATGAGGTACATCCTTTATTCCTCCTTTTTTGATTTTCGGTAGGGGATCGGGCGATAGGGCTGCGAGTATCTCCGGCCAAGTTCAGCCAGCTGGCGCTCATATTCCCGCTTCATTTGCAGACTGGTCGCGGTTGGCAGTGCCGGCAAACGCGTCAGCTCCCCCCGAAGGAACGCCTCGGCTACCTCTCGGGTGATACGCAGGGTCCTGTATTGCCCGTTCAGCCGTTGCTCGCAGTTCAGGTGCGGCAGTTCCCGCATGATGGCTCTGGCGCTTTTGATGCCTACCTGCAGCAGCTGCGCAAACTCCTGCGGCGTCAATACGGCTGGCAAGGTCTTCTGCATGGTTTCACCTCCTTACGGGTTGGTCAGTTTCTTTTCCTGCTGGATGGTCCACAGCAGGTAGCCCAGCGCGGTGAGTGTGCTGTCGGGCAGTGTTTCGCATTCTCGCAGCAGATAAAGCAGTTCTTTGCGCTGGGTAAGGGTCTTGAGGTCCTGCAGGGTGGGGGTCATTGGGGTCACCTCCTGATGTTAGCACTATGTTAGCACCTTGTTTGTAGAAAGTCAACGACTAATTTGCTAACATATTGCTAAAGAGGTGATAACATGGCATCCATCAAGATTCAGACAGGGCTTCGTTTGAGCGAAGAACCCTATGAGAAGCTCAAGCAGATATCCCAACTGGAGGGGCGTTCCCTAAACAACCTGATCGAGTTTGTTTTGCAACGTTTCATTTCCGACTACGAAGCTGAAAACGGCGCTATTCGTTTGCCTGATGACCAGCCCTGACAGACAGTCCAAGGTCTACCATCGCCAGAATGAACGCATTGAGCGAGATGCCGGCTTTGTTTGAAAGTTCCAATAATTCGTCATATCGGTTTTGCGGAATGCGTAAGCCGGTTTGAATTGTCGGCTCTTTTTTTCTGTCACTTTTCACGTCCGCTCCCTCCTTTCCAGCTTTTCTGCGAGGTATAAACTATGAAGATGAATTTTTATCCCAAATTCCCGGAAATTGAAGCGATGCAAGTGCTTCGCGAGCTTGAACAGCAACCTGCAAAGGACACAGCCGAAAACACAGCGTCCATCGCAAAGGCGTTACAGGAAATGACCGCAAGCCTGGAATCAGAAAAGATCCAGCGTGCAAAGGCAGATGCGGTCAATCGTTTCCTCTCGATTGCTACGCTCGTTATTGCGCTGCTGACTTTATTAGCAACAATAGCTGTGCCGCTAATGTCATAAGGTTCACAATCAGAATGGCAAGGCTTATGCGGTGCATATGTTTCCTCCCTTCCAGCTTTTCTGCGAGGCATAAGCACGGTCTTTTGCCCGGCGCATAGTGCTTTGCTGGAAACAATGGTGTTTTCAGCACTGATTTCTTTCCACCCCAACCTCGTTTGCCCAGATCATAGTTGCTGGTGCTGCATGATTGACCCTGGCAATATCATCTAAGCGTTTCTCCCATGCTTCCTGTAGACCAATGGTACTTATGCACGTTGGGGCTGTAAGACATAGCGCCGCGATCAAGGTGCTGCACATTTCTTCGATCACGGTTTTGCTCTCTGGGTATTTCTGAGAGAAGCGTCTTTCAAGTGCTATAAGCATTGCCCATCGGTCTTCGTTCTCCGGAACATAATCCATAAAAGGTACCCGCACAGTTTCTTTCACCTACCCTTTGGCATGATGGTTTCTATACCTCGATTGTTGGACCTCTGCTTCCTGAATTTCCTCCAGCCATCTGGAGGCCGAGAAGCTGGGGCGTGTGCTACGAAAGCACGCGGAAGTTCATCATATCAACCGAATTTCCTTTTCTGCTTGCCCCTTGCGAATGCGCACGCTTAACGCTTCAATTCGATTACGACCGAGTGTCACATCTGCTGTGTACTCAATCGCAGGGTCGTCCGGATCAAAGCCTATCAGGCGGTGATTCTGAAGCAACGCGCCTGTTTCTTCATACCGCAGGGCGGCCTCGCCGCTCCCGTCTTTTCCAATCTCATCGGCAAGCAGCTTGGGTAATGGGCTTAGCCGCATGGTGCATTCCATCGTTACAAGCCCGCTTGCATTTTCGCAGCGGATGGTGTAACTGCTGATTCCGTGCAGTTCTCTGCCACCGATGAAAAGGCGGGAGGTGCAGTCTTTAACAATCAGCTCGAAGTCGTTTGGCATGCTTTTCACCTTCTTCATCATTTGAGCAGTGCTTGGGTGAATTCATCGGGCGTTTGCTTGTTCACTCTCGTCCTCCTTTTCTCCCAGCAGCTCGTCGATGGTGCAGCCAAGGGCGCGGGCGAGTTTGGCGGCGGTAAGTAGCGAGGGACTTTTTGTACCCGTTTCAACCTCAGAAAGAAAGGCCTGGGTAATGCCCACTTTTCTGGCCAGGTCTTTTTGGCTTATTCCTACTCGTTGCCTTACCTGTCTTACATCAAGCAATCATTTCACCTCCGAAAATGCCTTATAGCTATATTATATGCACATTTCTTATATAGTCAATAGCTATATGGGAATTTCTTTTTCTTGTTTTTTTATAGCTGAAAGTTATAATACTAATAGAGAGGAAGTGAATATATGAATAGAATTCGTGAGCTTCGAGAGCAGAAAGGGTTGCAGCAAAAAGAACTGGCTGTTGATATCGGAATATCACAACCTACAGTTTCGGACTGGGAATCAGGTCGAAAAATCCCATCCGCTAAAAGTACAATGAAGCTCTCAAAATATTTTGGTGTAAGTGTAGAATATCTCATGGGAGAAGAGCCTGCTTCACATCCGGTCATCCGTGATGAGGATATCCGTTTCGCCCTTTCCGACGGCGATGAGCCTATTACCGATGAGCAGTTTGAAGAAGTCAAAAAATTTGTCTCTTTTATTCGATCGCGCGATGCAAATAAATAAGTAGGTGATCCGTATGACAGCAGACGCGCTATTAACCTACGCGCAATCCCGGAAACATGAGGTCATTTATACAAACACCTCCATCGCGTTTTCCGTTGAAGAATCAAGGCAATGCTATATTGCCATACCGCGCGGGCTGTCATCAGTTGACGAAAAGGAAGCCCTCGCCCATGAGCTGGGCCACTGCGAATACGGCGGCTTCTACAACCGCTATTCCAGATATGATATCCGCGCAAAGGCCGAGCGTCGTGCGGATAAATGGGCTTTTGCCAAGCTGGTGCCCTATGGTCAGCTTATGCAGGCCCTCCGCCATGGTGTCACCGAGGTGTGGGATCTGGCAGAGCTTTTCGATGTGTCCTGTGAATTTATGCAAAGGGCCATAGCGTATTACAAAACCGCTATTCTTTAGTCGGGGGGGTAAACTGCATGGCGAGAAAAAAACCATTCGTCGTTAAGGCAGCAACCGATATTTACAAGGCTGTAAAAAAAGATAAAGCGCGTCAAGCCCGGGAATCCGCAAGAAAGGAAAGAGAGTTACAGCGTCTCCAAAAGGCCGCCGAGGCCGAACGCGCACGAATAGCGCGGCAGAAGGAGCGCGACGAAAAGGCCGCCGCACTGCAACGGCAGCGACGAGAAGCCGAAGCACACAAGCTTCGCATACAGCAGGCCTCATTGGAGGATCAATATGCCATTGTCCGTGCACGTTATCATGAGATCAGTACACGCTTGCCAGAGCTTGCAGCCCCTGAAACCATCATCGCTTATTGTAACGAGGGTGTACGGTTGGTTCCCATGCTCTTTGACTATGAGACCAGAAAGAGCTTACTGGAGAAATCCCCGTGTGTTTATCCGGATGTGACCGACTTGTACCTGCGTCTATCCAAAGCCTATGAAACGATAGGGGTGTATGACCGTGCAATTCTGGCCTGCCGCGATGCCATGGAAATGGGGATAACGTCTGCCGGCGAGCAGGGGAGTATGGCCGATCGTATCATGATCTTGACGAATGAGAAAAATGAGGTGACCAACTATAGGAAGTCAAGTCATTTGCGAAGAAATTTTTAGTGACGAA